>JAEEGI010000884.1_pt1 | contig 79457 bp, 78 predicted proteins | sample 8958751 | NCBI WGS metagenome assembly JAEEGI01 (sample SAMN16246545, study PRJNA631951) | gut metagenome | biome: gut microbiome; feature: rumen; material: KS-attached | host: Bos | place: Iran: Karaj | collected 2018-10
TGCTAAAGCGTGTGCCTGAGGGTGAGGGGCTTGGGATATTCTACTGGGAACCGGAAGTATGTTCAGAAGTCCTTCCTGATGCGTATCCGCTTGGAGCATCAAGACTCGCTAAGAATTATACCCTTCAATTGACGGAAGCCTTGTCTGCATATAAAGATGCATAAAAATGATTTGGAATTATGTATGGCAGATAGAGGTTAGACGATAATATTCGAATTAAATCTGTCTTGGCGGCTCGGAGAGTAATCATCGAGCCTTTATTACATGCTTCCATGAACAATTATCAAACGCCAAGTAGATCCTGTAAATCGGAAGTGCTCAAGATAGTTACAAGAGGCGGATTATAAGAGATAATGTTCTCATCTTCCATTTTTTTTAACTCTCTATGTAGTGATGGACGTGAAACATTCATGATCATTGCCCAATTTGAAACGGATCCTGGAATCTTAATGACATCCCTGCCTGTCTGCCTGGCTTGCATTAACAGCCAGAATGCAGCTTTCTGCGCTATTCCGCTGTAGGATAACAATTCAAGCCTCTGTTGCAGCATGTAGGTGGCAGAAGCTATTTCTGATGTGAAATTCTCCAGGATTCGAATATCCTTCTGCATTAATACCAGAGCATCTTCTTTTCGAAAAACAATGAGCGTAACAGGCTCCAGGGAAACAACGTCACATGGATATTTATGGCTATGAGAAAAAGCTGCGGCAGGACCGATCATTTCCCCAGCGCCTCGTACAGAAACATTTATCTGGCTTCCATTTGGAAAAGACTTCTGTGCTTCGACACTTCCTTTAAGAACTATGCCTATCCGGTCAGCATCATCCATAAGATGGAAAATAGTTTCTCCTTTGTCATAGCCTTCAATGTGATGAGGAGCTTCTTCTAATATCTTCTTTATTTCTTTTGCTGAAATCCCCTTGAACAAAGTACTTGTCTCCAGTACAGAATAATCCATCACAGTTCTCCCTTCATTCAGATCATAGTTATAGTATACACGAAAAAAGTTATAAATATGTATCTGTGGATACAGATTTTTTTGGCGCGGAGGGATATACTTATCACAGAACGAAAGAAAAAATGCATACTAAAGGAAGGAGTACCGGGTTATGAGTTATACAGAATGGAAAGATAAAACAGAAGGATTCAGGACTATAGATGTAAGAGGCATTCAGGGGAATTTTTTCCAGGGATTGAAGAAACAGGCAATTGAGCTTCCGGCAGGAGAAGGACTTGAGATCATCCAGAGTTTTGACCCGATTCCGCTCTATGAGGTCATGGAGGGGCTTGGATATGAGCATTATACCAAGCAGGCTGGCGATTCAGAGTACCATGCATATTTCTACAGAACTGAAGTAAAGCAGGAAGAAAAGGATATCCCGATGAGACCTGCAGCTCTGACAAATATGCCGCTTATTGATGAAAAGCTTGGGAATATTGCAGTGAACTTCTGGGACCTGACCTGGAATGATGATAATCGCTATCTGCCGTATGAAACAAGACTTCTGCTATCCCTGACGAATGCAGTCGGGGCAGGAAGAATGCGCCAGGCTACAAGAGAGCTGGTGAAAGCATATATCCACGGATTAGATAGTGCTGCCCTTGATGATGTTTTTGAACTCCTTGCCTGGAATCAAGGTATTGGGTATTTCAGTTCCGAGATTGGACCATCCACTCTATTTGCGGCATATAAGACAATCAAAAATATGGAGAAACTGGGAAAAGGGCGCGATGAGATTAGTGGAATATTAAAAGAAAAGTTTGGCGAAAAAAATCCTGATGTAAGAGTCGGATAAGGCGGTGAGCTATGAAAGAAAAAGTAGGAGAGGTCTTTTCAATAGCGCAGGATAATAAGCCTGTTCCGGGATGCACAATATCAAAAGAGGTACATGGCGGAGAGAATTATATAGCATATTTTTCTCTTGCAAAAGCCACAGATATTAGTGCTGAGATCTATCCTTATCACAAACTTCTGATTATTGCAGAAGGCAGCGTGGAGATATATGGAACGGATGGATTCAGTAAAAAGCTGAAGAGTGGTGAGTGTATAGTAACAGATACTGACGTTCCGGTTGGAATAAGAACATCTGAAGGCGCAGTATACACAGAGATAGCATTAAGGAGGGACGATAAGATGAATGAAGCAGTAAGAGCAGGCGAGGTATTTAAACTGGCAGAACTTGTACCATATCAGGATGGTAAAATAGTAAATATGGATGTGGTCCATAATGACAAAATGAAATTTGTAGTCATGGCGTTTGATGAAGGTACCGGGCTTTCGGAACATGCAGCACCGGGAGAGGCTATTATCTTCGCATTGGATGGCGAGGGAATTATCGGATATGAGGGAAAAGAACATCCGATAAAAGCCGGTGAGAATTTCCATTTTGCGAAGGAAGGTATTCATTCCGTAAAAGCAATAAAGAAGTTCAAGATGGCGCTTCTTTTGACGTTGGAATAAGTTTTTTGAATCTGCTGTGATTGGAGAGGACAGGAGGTAAGCACATGATCAGAGTAGCATTTTTTGATACCAAGGCATATGACAAACCATCATTTGAGCAGTACGGGAGCAGAAATGATGTTGAATTCAAGTTTTTCGAGACTAAGCTGACTGAAGATACAGCGGATCTTGCCAAGGGCTGCGATGCTGTCTGTGTGTTCGTAAATGATACGGTCAGCGACAAGGTTATCGACAGACTTTATGAAAACGGAGTGAAGATGATTGCTCTCAGATGTGCAGGCTATAACAACGTGGATGTTGAGCATGCATATGGGAAGCTACATGTTGTTCATGTTCCTGCATATTCACCCTATGCCGTTGCCGAGCATGCAGCAGCACTTCTTCTTACCTCGGTTCGAAGGATCCACAAGGCATACAACAGGACAAGAGAGTTCAATTTCTCTCTCAGCGGGCTGACAGGCTTTGACCTTCACGGAAAGACGGTAGGTGTAGTTGGAACGGGAAAAATCGGGCGTATATTCATAGACATCTGCCGCGGATTTGGCATGAAGGTGATAGCTTATGACGCATATCCTGCTAAGGACAGCGGAATAGAGTATGTCACACTTGATGAGCTTTTCGAAAAGAGTGATATCATATCCCTTCACTGCCCTCTGACGGATGATACCAGGCATATGATAAATGCTGATGCCATCGAAAAGATGAAAAAGGGTGTCGTGATCCTCAATACTTCAAGAGGAGCCCTTATTGATACCGAGGCACTTCTTGAAGGAATCAAAGCCCGCAAGGTCGGTGCAGCATGCCTTGATGTATATGAGGAGGAAGCTGATATTTTCTTTGAGGACAGATCAGGTCATATCCTTAATGACGAGCTTTTATCAAGACTCATATCCATGCCAAATGTCATAGTGACATCACACCAGGCATTTCTTACGGAAGAGGCCCTGAATAACATAGCCGAGACCACAGTAAACAATATCCGTTCTTTCTTTGACAAAGAAGGAATCTGCGATAACGAACTTTGCTACCGTTGCGGAAATATAGAACACTGTAAAAAAGAGCGAAAAGAGAGATGTTTTTAAAGGAGGATGTTTATGAAGTATAAAGTAAATGAAACATGTATTGGATGCGGATTGTGCGCATCCACCTGCCCTGAAGCCTTTTCAATGGGGGATTCTGGTTTGGCAGTTGCTACTGAAAAAGAGGTTTCGACGGAATTGCTTGCAAGTGCAGAAGATGCCAAGAACGGATGCCCACTTGGCGCTATTACTGAGGAGTAAATGTGAAATGAGCTTCTGAATATTTATTCTGCTTTTGGAATAAAATAGGCTGTTTTAGACGGCCAAAAAATTACACATAATCGATTATATTTGAATATATCCGCACGATTCAATTTTATACAAAACAGAAATAAGTATGACCTCTATACCTATCAAATTGGTATAGAGGCCATTTTTGAACTAGAATTACAGTTTATTTGGATCAAAATCTTTTCCTTTTTCAGATTCATAATAATCAAGATATGGCGAGTAGGAACGCAGCAGGGTAGAAGTTGCAGTTCCGGTTATTTCTGATGTTATGAAAATATTCTTTGCCTGGGTAAAAGTATTCTTTTTGAAAGAGTTTCTCATGTCCCTGGCTCGAATGTTATTTTCATCACCAAATAGCAATGAAGAATACTTTTTTAGCATCTTTTCAATAGACCTTATCCCAAGTCGCTTCATTTGAAGGGAGAGGAATAGGGCATCATCATGGCCATAGACTGTTATCAGTTCCAGCCTTTTAGTTAGATATACGCTCAGAACTTCAGCTATATAGGGAGAAAAGTATACTTGATTTGGTTCCCTTCTTGATCTTATAACAAGGTAATTATGTTCCATATCCACATCAGATATGTTTAACTCCACGCATTCAGAGGACTTTATGCCAGCACCGATGATTAAAGCAAGGATAGCAGTATCGCGGGCTCTAAGCTTGTTTTGATACCTGATCATATTTTTGAATGGAAGATCACCATCTGAAACATATTCCAAGAGTTTAATGTTATCCTGCATATTTGAGCCTGCAGGAGGATGTGGTGACACAATAGGTCTGTTTACTTTTAAGAGAGGATTAAAAGCAATAAAATCTTCTTCAAAGTAGTAGTCAAAGAACGATGATAGTGCACAGAGCTTTCTTTTAAGAGTCTGATCAGATGATACCTTAGGTTTTCCGTTTACAGTAGCAGATCTTAAGTATTCAACATATTCTTCAATTACTTCTGGAGTTATTTTACCCATGTCAGAGATTTTCATCTTATCAATGTCATATGAAGTAGTCCCCAGATAATCAAAGAATTCCTTTAGCTCTAAAGCATATGCATAGTATGAACTAGCCTTAAAGGTTTGCTTTTTATCATTAAAGAACCTTCTGGCAAATTCTGGCATATGATCATCAATCATCCTGTTTGCTTTGTTTAATTGGAGTTGATCTTTAGATAATTTATCCATAGATAAATTATAGAACTAGACCTATATCACGAACAGTGAAGAGGTTATCGAGACCTTTTGAGGCTTTTCAAAACCCAAAAGTCTCGATAAATTCTGCATTTTACAAGTCTGTCTATATACCTGCACATCCAACTATTCGCAAAACACATGTTTAACAAATAGTTGGCCATGGGCTAAACATAGCAATATACTAGTATTTAAGCGGTTTTGCCCATGGCCAGCTATTCGTTAAACATGGAGGTTTTATTAGATTATTTGTATAGTAATCTGAAAACACAATGTATTTTATTTGATTTATTTAATGTTGATTCATTTTAAGAAATCTATGCTAAATTTAAAAATCATATTCTTTTATAACTGTCTGCTAAGCATGTAAATGTTTATGAAGTTTTATCTGAATATTAGCTGGATTTATTCAATGATTTCTCAATAATTTTATCTATGCTTGCTTATATCATAGAAATTATCATAAATTTTATCTTAGAATTTCATCATTGAATTTAATCTTAATTATTAAACATCCAGGACAAATAAATATATTATTCCTATTAGTTATTTCTCAGAAATAATTTTGCTAATCATTATTATAATATTCCTTTTTTATATTTATTAACCGAATAACTCTTTTATAATAAGATCTACTCATTTTTTATCCACTCTTCCAAAATTCATATGTTAATTATTTGTCAATCAATTCATAGGTATGTTTTCATCCATTAATATGCGATAATTAGTATATAAATCAATCTTTTTTGATCAAATTATGAGGAATTTGCCATGATAAAAACCGTAATTATCGAGGATATGAACCATCTTTATGAACTGCTTAATGAACAGGAATATCGTGAAGATTTAAAGCGAAATCGAAATCTATTTGTATATCGTGGTCAACCAGATGCGGATTTCAAGCTCACAACCAGTCTTGCAAGAAATTGTAAGGACAAGAAAAAAGAACTTGAGCCCTGTATGCTGCGCAATTTCACTAAATACGCGGTTTTGGAGGAACCTTCAATTGAAAACTCTGTATGGAGACAGATGATCTTTGGACAACACCATGGTCTTCCAACGAGGCTTTTGGACTGGTCCTTCTCTCCTCTCATCGCTCTTCACTTCTCTGTTACCGAGAGTGATCTGGATGAAATGGAACTTAGAGACAGCGCTGTATGGCGCACAGATATCCATGAATTGCATGATCTTTTACCTGAAAAATATCAAAAAATTGCTCAAAAGTATAATACGACAGTTTTTTCAGTAGATATGATCCTTGAAGCCTGCCAAAGCCTTGATATGTACGATCAGGATATGGGTAATCATGCTATGCTGATGGTTGAACCACCCTCAGTTGACGTCAGGATTGTTAATCAATACTCATTTTTCTCAGTAATCCCTAACGATATGGATGATATTGAGGGCTTTCTTGATGCTCACACAGAAAAAACGGTCCGCTATATCATCAGAAAAGATCTAAGATGGCAGATCAGGGACATGCTTGATCATCAAAACATCTCTGAAAGAATTGTTTATCCTGGCCTCGATGGACTATCCAGATGGCTTGGACGTCATTATTATGTTAAATGAAATAAATCGCAAAAAAGGCTGTGGAAATCGAAATCCACAGCCTTAAATTATTATTTACATGCTTCAACAATATTATCAATATTCCACTCTGCAGGTTCACCGTCTTTAATTTGATTCATTAGCTTGTATAGGTCTTGTAAATGTCTACCTGATCGTAAATACATCTCCAGGAGCTCCATGCATCAGCAGTTACGCAGATATAATGGCTGCCATCATTGGAAATCTGATAGCTGGCACCACAACAGCCTGATTCATTAACAAATCCTGTTTTGGCACCTACAACGCTTCCGTTGGTATCCTTGTCCTCAATTCTGCGAAGGAACCAGTTTGAAATCTGAAGGCCCTCAGGATGCTGCTCAGTAGCTGTAGTAAGATATGTTCGTGCATTAAGGATTTCATGACAGAGGCTGTTCTCTTCCGCTGCTTTAAGGATCATTGCCATATCCATTAGTGTGCAGTAATGATCCTTATCGTAAACGCCTACGCAGTTTGTAAAATGAGCTGAATCTGAAAGGCCTAGCTCTTTAAGCTTGTCATTCATAAGGTCAACAAATGCTTCCTGTGAACCTGCTATATATTCTGCAAGGCACATTGCTGCATCGGCGCCTGAAGGAAGTATCGTTCCATACAAAAGGTCTTTTATCGTAACGGTTTCGCCGACTTCAAAACCAACCTGACTGCAGCCGTGGCTAAATACATAATCACCGATTTCTCTGGTCATGGTAAAGGTGTTATCAATGTCGTCCAGATGCTCAACTGCAACAAGAAGTGTAAGTATCTTGGTCATAGACGCAGGATTGATTCGTACATTGCCTTCCTTGGAAGCAACAACCTTACCTGTATCAAGGTTTATAAGAAGACCATAGTTACTGTAAACGCCTTCGCTTGATATATATGCAGTATCTGAATCAGATTCTATGCTGTAGCCCTCAAAAAAGCTTGCAGACTCTTCTGATTTCTGTAGATATGCACACTCCGGTTCTACTTCAACGTCTTCGACAACAGTATCAATTATGGAAAGCTCTTCAGTAGAGTTATCTACTACAATCTCTTCCTGTACAGGCTCTTTTTCTCTGTGGGTGATTTTGAAGATAATAAAGATTGATGATGTGATAAGAGTGATAAATACGGCAGTTAACATGCCCAGATGAAGCGCTATCTCCCTCTGGCGCCTCTTTTTATATTCAGCAGCGCTAAGGCGCTGACCGTCTTTTTTCCTATAATTCGCCCTGGTGTTTTCCAAAACTTTTTTCCATCCCCAAATAAAAGTGTAGCGTGTATATATTATCATTTTCAGGGGGCTTACATCAATATAAAAAAGCTACAATATTTGGCGTTTTATTTTTACAGCTGTCAATCAGTGGTATAATTATTGTATGCAAAACAAAAGAAAAGACGAAAAATACTACACCGAACAGGACAAATTAAATACCATCAAAATGCGTGAAGTTCTTGATGACCTTCCCAGATTCTGCAGACAGTATTTCAGAGGCATTGAACAGAATACTTCTGCCAGAACAAGGCTCGGTTATGCCTATGATCTTCGCGTATTTTTTGAGTTCATTCATTCCAATAACCCTGCTCTGTCCAAGATTGATATTAAAGATTATTCTCTTGATGTTCTGGATAAGATTGAGCGTGAGGATCTTGAGGAATACATGGGCTATCTGACTCTTTATGAGAAGAATGATAAAGAGCTTACCAACGCTGAACAGGGCAAAAAGAGGAAAATGTCTGCACTTCGCTCCATGTACAGCTATTTCTACAAGTCAGAGCTTATCAAAAGAAATACTGCCGAGCTTATAAATATGCCCAAGCTACATGAAAATGAGATCATTAGGCTCGAGCCCAATGAGGTCGCAACACTTCTTGATCAGGTGGAGGCAGGTGACAAACTTACAAAATCACAGCTTAAATATCACGAGAAGACCAAGCTTCGTGATGTAGCTATCCTTACTCTTCTTCTCGGAACCGGAATCCGTGTATCTGAGTGTGTAGGATTAGATATAGATGATATTGATTATGAAAATGGCGGTATCAGTATCCACAGAAAGGGCGGATATAATACAACTGTTTATTTCCCTGATGAAGTGAGGGATGCTCTGCTCGCATATTATGAACAGAGAAAGCTTATTATCCCTGTTGAAGGAAATGAAATGGCCTTTTTCCTGTCTCTTCAGAACAGGCGCATTACAGTGAGAGCTGTTGAAAATCTTGTTAAAAAGTACGCCAGCCGCGTGACTACTCTCAAAAAAATAACTCCTCATAAACTGAGGAGTACTTTTGGTACAAATTTATATAGAGAATCAGGTGATATTTATCTCGTTGCAGATGTTCTGGGACACAAGGACGTAAATACCACCAGAAAACACTATGCTGCCCAAAATGAAGAGAATAGACGAAGAGCCGCTAAAATGGTAAGGCTTAGAGAAAATCCCGGTTCTGAGGGAAAATAACGAGATTTAAGCCTGCCTATAGGTCTTCCTGAATATGGATTTCTCAATTATAAAGATATCTTTGGGATCATCTACGCTGACAGCGATATAATCCCCTTTCTTACCTACCATGTATGTTTCATTATCCCAATATGGGAACAGCTTGGTGGTTCTGTTAATCTTCCTTGCATATACATTAGTCTCACCGGTTGATATACATCCAAGCGCATCAGGCATTAGCGGATAGATTTTACCATTATCCGCATCTTTTATTGTGGGTGTATAATCAACGTTCAGATTAAATTTCTTGCCGGTCTTGGTATATGCACTGTTGAACTTCTCTTCAGATATTGCAAGAACATCTCCCTGAATACCAATTATAAGGACAGTATTGTCCCGGATCTCTACGTTGTTATCGCCTTCAAGAGTTCTGACTATAGCCATGTTACCTGATGGAACATGCTGCTGTGGGCGTACATATCCAACAACAATAGGAGTCTTGACATACTTGGTCATATCGGTGGTATCCAACTTAGTCTTTCTCGCATAAATGATATCTGAATTCTCAAAGTAGTCATGCATGCGTTCTCTGATGATATTAGAGATTGAATACTTGGCGGATTCATCATCTATTTCTACAAAATCAGGATATGCCTTTTTGATGAGTTCATTCTTAAGAAGTCCACCGGCTTTTTCAGTATGTCCGCCGCCGGAGCCTATTTTTGAAGATAAAAATGAAGCCAGTTCGTCTGCCCTGGTTTCCGGAACACAGCTTCTAATGGAGAATTTCGTTCCGAAAGGCAAGACACTGTAAACAATACATACATCTATCGTATCAACTGCAACAATAAAGTCACCTATAAGTCCAAGAATATTAGGATCACATGGCTCGCTTCTAAGAATGGCATAATGATTGTCCTTGTGATATTCGACACCCAGCATGGCAACACCGGCAATGCGGGCTTCCTTGAGGGTCAGATTCATATTTTTGAGTCTGAGGATCAGATTCTTGTCATAGTCCAGAGAGTCCACCATATCTCGGTCAAGGGGGTGTGAAATCTCGGAAAATGCGTTTGTATCTGAATAAAGACCATAGTAAAGAGCTGTTGAGACTTTTTTGTCCAACAGTTTATCTTCATCTTCTATTTTCAGCAGATACCATATTACGGTACAGGAACTGCCGAGATTACTTCTTACTTCGTTTATTTTTGGGAGATTACCTGAAACCTGATGATGATCAATTACTGCTATTTCCTTAGCGCAGAATTTCCTGACATTGCCCTCGCCATACTGACAGTCTGTCATAAGAAGCAGGTCGGGCTTAGACTTAAGCTTAGGAACATATTCTATGGGGATGCGCAGTTTCTTAATAAGATAAACAAGATTACTCTTGCTGATCTCAAAATTACCGGAGTAAATAAATCTTACTTTTTTCTTGTGTGCTTGAAAATATCTATACAAAACATATCCTGAACAGATTGCGTCTGCATCAGGATTGTCATGGCATTGAATAACAATTGAATTGTAATTAAGTAAGCTTGACAGTTTCATAGTTTCCCCTCGATACGTATATATTATAACAACAGGGGAAATTGTGCCACAATTTTACTTAAATTCTGACGAAAAATATGGAATTATTAGTTCTTCACCTGCTTTTATTGATCCGGAATCACTAATTTTATTGATCTTGCAGATCTCAGAGATATATGATCCCATATCTTTATAGTTATCAGCTGAATAATATGAATCAGCAATGCTCCACATGGTATCGTCAGCATGAACCATTACAGTCTTATAATATTTGATCTGAGGCTCAAAATCCTCAGACTGAGCTGATGACTTGATTGTTGAATTCATAAGTGTCAGAAGAAAAACAACAAACGCTATGGAAAGACCAAGAAGTATAAACTGTCTTCTGACTATTCTCTGACGTCTGATCTTATTGTTGCGGATACGAATCTCACTCTCACTGTTAAATCTGGGATTGTTGTATAAACTTGCTGCTGCTCTCATTGCATCACTCATCTTCATACACCTCAGTAATAAAAGCCAAACAAATGTTACGAACAACTGTTCTGATATAACTATATCGAACATACTTTCGTTTGTCAACTTTTTTCGAACATATTTTCCGAACAAATATTTGTTTTTTTAAAGATAACGTGATATACTGAATAAAAAGAATGCGATAAACAGGGAGGAATCTTATGTCAAAAGGTAAAATTTCAGCCAAACAGCAGGAAATTCTTGATTACATCAAGGAGCAGACTCTTCAGAGAGGCTTTCCACCTGCAGTTAGAGACATCTGCAAGGCAGTTAATCTCAAATCCACTTCTTCTGTTCATTCCCACTTAGAGACTCTTGAGAAGAACGGATATATCAGAAGAGATCCCACCAAACCACGTGCTATTGAAATCTGTGATGACGGCTTTAACATGGTGCGTACTGAGATCGTCAGCATCCCTGTAGTAGGACAGGTTGCCGCTGGTACTCCTATCCTGGCTGAAGAAAACATTGATTCCTATATCCCGATCCCTGCTGAGATGTGTCCCAAGGGCGCTGACGCCTTTATTCTCAATGTAAAGGGAGATTCAATGATAAATGCCGGTATTTATAGCGGCGACAAGCTATTTGTAGAGGTTTGCAACACCGCCAAAAATGGAGATCAGGTAGTTGCTCTTATCGATGATTCCGCCACTGTTAAGACCTATTACAAAGAGAAAGATCACATAAGACTCCAGCCTGAGAACGATACAATGGATCCCATTATTGTCAATGACTGTACTATCCTCGGCAAGGTTTTCGGAGTAATGAGATTCTATAGATAACATAAAAAATGGCCATCAACTCTTTAACGAGCTGATGGCCTTAATTTTTCTGTTTAATTTAGTTATTTCAGAGCATCTGCCTCAATGAGCTTACCGTCTCTCCAGATCCTCTCAAGATCATAGAACAGCCTGTTCTCATTATCAAATACATGAACGATGATGTCACCAAAATCAAGAAGAATCCAGTTTGCACCTTCATATCCTTCTACATTTTTGGTCATGTATCCGGCTCTTCCAAGCTTCTCCTGAACATTGTCAGCAAGAGCCTGAACCTGATTCCTGTTGTTACCTGCAGCGATGATGAAATAATCACCAAGAGTAGATATCTCACTGATATCAATTACTCTGACATCCTCGCCCTTTCTGTCTTCAAGGGCATCTACTGCCATTGCTGCCATTTTCTTTGAGTTTTCTATATCTGACATAAATACCTCTCTTAATCTTTGTAATATTCTTTATAGTATTCGTATGCCTTCATCGTGGCATCATCACATTCTTTTCCGATTGTCTGAAGATAGATAACTGAATCATGGAGAATATGAGCAAGACATCTATCAATGTCTGTAAAGGCCTCTTTTCGTATCTGAGCCATGTTTTCAAGTGGTTTTCTGTTGGGCTCAATAAAGTCTGCAATATAGACGATCTTCTCCAAAAGAGACATATCCTCCCTTCCGGTGGTATGCCATCTTATGGCATTTAAGATATCTGTATCGTATACATCATACTGAGTTCTTGCCAGATACATACCGACTTTGGCATGAAGAAGTGAATGGTTTCTGCGCTCAACGTCAGTGATATCTATATTGTTTTTATCACAGATCTTTATCTGTTCCTCATGAGTCATGCACTTGGCACAGTCATGAAGATATCCGGCAATGAGAGCTTTTTCTGTATCAGCGCCATAGCGAAAAGCCATATTGGCAGCTGTATATGCAACTCCCAGTGTATGGTCAAATCTGTCCGGTTTAAGCTCTTTTTCAAGCTGCTTACGCAGTCTTTGGGAAATCTCAATTATCTTCATCTGTATAATCCCTTTATGCACATAAATTCAATACACTGGTCAGGTAAAAGATATCTGACAGACCTTCCAATTTTGACGCGCTGCCTGATCTCTGTTGAAGAAATATCGATTCTGTTGAAGGTCATAAGCCTTATGTCTGCGCCAAATCTTGTAGCGAGCTCACGTCTCTTTTTATCCAGTGCAGGTAGATCATCTTCTGCTCTGATAGCAGCCAGGATAACACATGATTGTAATAGTTCTTCAGCCTTATACCAGGTATCAATACCGATTATAGAATCTCCGCCGAGGATAAGATAAAGCTCATCTCCGGGATACATCAGTTTAAGTTCCTGAATGGTATTGTAGGTATAAGTTCCTGAAGGCTTGTCAATTTCCAGTCTGGAGCAGGTAAAATATGGATTATCGGATATGGCCATTTTTACCATTTGATATCTCGTATCACCACTTGAAATCTCGCTTCTGTTCTTAAGATGAGCAAGATTGTTGGGGATAAAGATTATTCTGTCCAGAGAGAACTGTTCTCTGGCAGCCTCACCCAAAAGCAGATGTGCGTTGTGGATGGGATCAAATGTGCCACCTAAAATACCAATTTTTCTGCATTCCATAGAATTGCCTCCGTAATGGTATGTTTTTGGATATTACTCAGCTTTTTTGCTTGCCTTTGGAAGAATTATCTTGGGATCATCCTTAAAGGGCTTGTAGAGAACGAACTTGCGACCGATTACCTGAACTAGATCTGATCTGGTTCTTTCTGCTACTGTATTTGCAACTTCTTTAACATCATCAAGGCAGTTCTTTAAAACTGTAACCTTGATAAGCTCGTGTGTATTAAAGGTCTCTGAAATAGCACTTGTTACTTCAGGTGTAACGCTTCCCTTTCCAATCTGAAAAACAGGCTCAAGGTCAGCTGCAAGGCCCTTTAAATAGGCTCTTTGTTTACTTGTTAATGTCATTATTCGTCATCCTCTTCATTATCTTCATCAATATCGTCATCTACAGGCATAGTGTCTGCATTTCTATAGTACTCAAAGCCGTAACCATACATTCTTACGCTGTCGCCTTCCTGTATGTGAAGCTTTTCAAGCTCATCCAGAATACCGTTGTCGGCAAGGAATTTTTGGAAGAATGCGAAGCCTTTCTCAGAATCAAGATTGGTGTATCCAAGCATTTTCTCAATCTTGGGTCCCTCGATAACATATTCGGCTTCGTCCTGATCGTAGTATACGTTAATAGCCTCATCCTCTGATGCTGCCATTTCTTCTGGGAAGAATTCCTGTTCAAAGGTAATAGGCTTATCTTCGATTTCAGAAAGTGTTCTACTTACATAGTATAACAGTTCCTGAATGCCTTTTCCAGTGAGTGTGGATGTGGCAAATACTTTTACACCCAGCGGCTCATATTTGTCACGGATCTTCTTAATAATCTCGGCATTTTCGCCATCAGGGAGCATATCAACCTTGTTAGCTGCGATTACCTGTACTTTTTTGGATATATCAGCGTTATAGTTGGCAAGCTCGCTGTTGATGGCTTCAAGATCCTCAAGGGGATCTCTTCCTTCTGTTGATGCTGCATCAACCACATGAATCATCATTCTTGTACGTTCAATGTGGCGAAGGAACTCATGTCCCAGGCCTGCGCCTTCTGAAGCTCCCTCAATAAGTCCGGGAATATCAGCAACAACAAAGCCCTTTGCATCAGCAAGATCCACAACACCAAGCATTGGTGAAAGTGTTGTGAAATGATAATTTGCAATCTTGGGCTTGGCATTTGAAACCTTTGAAAGGAATGTGGATTTTCCTACGTTAGGGAATCCAACAAGTCCTACATCAGCAATGACTTTAAGCTCAAGGAGAACCTCAAGCTGCATTGAAGGCTGTCCAGGCTGAGCGTATTTAGGAGCCTGCATAGTGGATGTGGCGTAATGCATGTTTCCGTTTCCGCCTTTTCCACCCTTTAAAATAACAGCCTCTTTGTTATCGCCGCTCATATCAGCTATAACTTTGCCGCTGACAGCTTCTTTTATTACGGTTCCTTCAGGAACCTTTATGATAAGGTCCGCACCATTTTTTCCATGCATGCGTCTCTTGTTTCCGTCTTCACCATTTTCGGCTTTGTATTTACCGCCATAATGGAAGTCTGAGAGCGTGTTGATACCTTCATCTACTTTAAAGATGATATCTCCGCCCTTTCCACCGTCTCCTCCATCAGGTCCGCCATTTGGGACATATTTTTCTCTTCTGAAGGATATATGGCCGTCGCCGCCTTTTCCGCTCTGTATAAATATCTTAGCTTTATCTACAAATACTGGCATATTGGTACCTCAATTGTATCGAGTAAAAAATAGGCTTCAAACAAGAAGTTTGAAGCCTGATCATAACAAATTATTTGTTCTCTACAGGATGAACGCTGGCCTGCTTTTTATCTCTACCCTTGCGCTCAAATCTAAGAACACCATCAACAAGTGCAAATAATGTGTCATCGCTACCGATTCCAACATTTACACCAGGATGAATGTGTGTTCCACGCTGTCTGTATAAAATATTACCGGCCTTTACGAATTGTCCGTCAGCTCTTTTTGCTCCAAGTCTCTTGGATTCTGAATCTCTACCGTTCTTGGTTGATCCAACACCCTTCTTATGAGCAAAAAATTGAAGGTTCATATTCATCATGACTTATTCCCTCCTAAATTTAATGTTCAAATACTTCTTACCATACTGCTCGAATATACTGTTGACGCCAAGCTCAAAGGATTTTAGTAAAAGATCTGCCTCATGTGAAGGAGTATCTTTAAATTCCAGTCTGAGTATTGCTCTATCCTCATCACAGGTGGCTACTATTCCGTCCTCAGTAAATTTCTCAACTGAGTTCATGGTGTTGATCATAAGAACCGATATTGCTGCGCAGACGATGTCTTCACCTGCATCTGCAAATCCTGCATGTCCCTTACTCTCAATCCATTTGTAATTGCCATCTGAAGATTTGGTTATCGTTATTGTCGTCATCTGTATAGTGTCAGTAAAAATTACATTGTGATCTTGTCGATCTTAACAAGTGTGAATGGCTGTCTGTGACCGTTCTTCTTGTGATAGCCAGTCTTTCTCTTGTACTTGTAAACGATGACTTTCTTGCCACGGCCCTGCTCAACTACTGTTGCGCTAACCTTTGCTGAGCTTACATCGCCAGCAACCTTAAGTGTGTTGTCATCACTTACTGCAATAACATTATCAAATGTTACTTCTTTTCCAGGCTCAACTTCGAGCTTCTCAACTCTGATCTCGTCGCCCTCGGAAACTTTGTACTGCTTACCACCAGTTACAATAATTGCGTACATAAGTTACCTCCTTCTTCAAAAAACTCGCTAACTTCGGCGGGGTTTGGGCCCACTTCGGCCTAGTTAAGCGGCATACCATGATATATTAGCATCCATTTTCTGCATTGTCAACAGTTTCATTGTGATTTTGTAATATTTCTTTTAATGATTTATCGTTTTTATTCCTGGTGAGCTCTATTATGCCAAGGCCGGTAATATCAATAAATTCAGTATGTACCGGATCCTTTGACGCCAGTCTCTTAACTGCATCACACAGATTTTCGTTGTCCTGATCAGCCTTCATGTTAATGAAATCTATAAGTATCATTCCGGTAAGATTTCTGAGTCTTATCTGTCTGAATATCTCTTCTGCCGCTTCAAGATTAACTTTGGCAGTTATATCTTTTTTTCCTGTAATAGCTTTACCGGTATTCACATCAATGGCGTTAAAACTCTCGAGCTGCTCTATTACAAGAAAAGCACCTGATTTAAGCCACACCCTGTTGTATAAGAGCTTTTCGATATCTCTTTTAAGGTCATAAATGATCGATTCTGTAAGGACACCGTATTCTTCAATGCGTCTTGATTTCAGGAACGCTTTGGCTTTTTCAATGTGGAAATCAACATCTGAAAAACTGCTTCGATAAAGGCAAGAAAAAAGAGTTCTGCTTCTTGCTGCGCTCATGATATCTGCAATCTGGTCAAGGCATGAAGAAATATCAGCTGTGATTATATCTTCTGCTTCTAAAGGATCAAGATCCATAGCGTCAGTCCTGATGATTATTCCAAAATCTCTTTTGCCAAGTTTATCAGAATATGATTCAACAAGAGTCTGGTATCTGCCTTTAATACCATATACAAGTCGTCCTCTGACGTCTTCCGGCAGCTTAAGTGACGCACCCACGCCTTTTCTGCCCATTGTGACAACGCAGTATTTGCCGGGGATTGCGATTGATGAAGAAAGCTTGGCTTTCTTAGTCTTTATCGGTGCAGCTTCTACCTGAAGGACAATCTGATCGCCGGTTCTGATCTGCGATGAAGACTCTATTAGCCTGTTGATCACGCATTCTGGTGCCAGATTTTTAAGCGACACGTACCCTGTCTCATTGTCCTGATATCGCACAAAGGCAGAGCCAATATTGTTCAGCACATTTTCAACTCTGCAAAGATAAACATTATCAAGCACAGAGTCGTGTATGACGGAAAGAAATTCCAGCTTATTTTCAATATATGCGCTGACAACCTGATGATCAGCGTAGTTTGAGATAAAGATATCAGCCATTTAAGTAAAATCTCTCGTTTATATCAGTTGATATGAATGGCTCAATATAGACTTTGCCATTCTCTTCGAAATCCCTGTAAATATCAACACGATGAATATCCAGTGAAACCGTATTAAACTCTTTTCCGATAGACTTGAAGAAGTAATCGAACAACAGAGTTGGCTTTAATGTAACCTTGCTGCTCATCATAAGGAGTATATCAAGCGAATCGTCCGTAAATGAGTAATCCAGGATCATCGGCTTCATGTCGATTTCTTTTTCGCCACTCTTGGTCTTCTTGATCGCAGGAAGCGTGTCTTTTGCCAGATATTTTTTCATCTCGCTGATCCAGTCAAAGTCGGGCTTTGAGGTTTCTCTGAATTTCAGATGATATTTGGCGGCATAGGAAGTGGTCATTGCTTTTTCTTCGCGTTCAGGAAGTTCAGCAATACCAGTGATCTTTATACCCTCATTCATGACGTTGTTGAGGCTGTTCATGATATCCTCTGTGCTTGTCATGGAATTTACAGTCATATCAAGGTATTCACCGTCGCTGGTAGCACCTACACTAAGGGGCTGCGCAAAAGATAACACCTGGTGTGGGCTAAAGCCTTCAGAATACTTGATGTCTATATTGGCTCTGCGAATAGCCTTCTGGAAATATCTCATGACATCCAGATGACCTATGAACTTTATGGGGCCGTTTTTTGAAAATTTCAAACGTAATTTAATCATTAGTTTCTCTTCTCCATGCAGACTCCAACCTGATAAGTTCCGGCGCCGCATCCAAGGCAGCCCTGTCTGCAGTTTGTTGATGGTTTGCCTGCAAGAGCGTTCTTCCATTCCCTTAAAAGAAAGGCTTTTGTTACTCCGCAGTCAATGATATCCCAGGGAAATATCTCATCATCGGACCTTTCTCTTGTGGTGTAGAACAGCGGATCAATACCGCATTCCTCAAAGGTCTCCATCCATTTATCGAAGTGGAAATACTCGCTCCAGGCATCGTACATGCAGCCCTTTTCATAGGCCTTTAGAATAACCTGTGAGAGCCTTCTGTCTCCTCTTGCGAAGATTCCCTCCATCATGCTGGCGTCAGTCTCGTGCCAGTTGTATTTGATATGTTTCTGATTGAGCTGAGACATAATGCCTTTTCTGGTCTTGTTGGCCTTGTCCAGGAACTCCTCTTTTGTATTCATTGGTGCCCACTGGAAAGGTGTAAAGGGCTTTGGCACGAAGAATGAGGTACTTGCAACAATATCAATTGTTCTGCCGCCTCTTTTCTCCTTTGGCACGGTCTCAAAGTACTCAACTGCAACCTTGTTAGCAATGTCGCCGATTCCATAGATATCTTCATCAGTCTCTGTCGGAAGTCCCAGCATGAAATACAGCTTAACCTTATTCCATCCGCCTAAAAACGCCTCGTGTGAGCCACGAAGGATATCTTCCTCAGTCAGGCCTTTGTTGATAACATCGCGCATTCTCTGGGTTCCGGCTTCAGGTGCAAAGGTCAGAGAGCTCTTTTTAACATCCTGAACCTTGCTCATAACATCCAGTGAGAACGCATCGATTCGTAGTGATGGCAAAGAGATATTTACCTTCTTGTCACTGCAATTCTTGATCAGGAAATCTATAAGCTCAGGCAGCTGTGAATAATCGCTGGAGCTAAGTGAACTGAGTGAAATCTCCTCATATCCGGTGTTATTGAGCGCCTCGATGGCAAGCTCTTTTAAATGCTCAACATCTTTCTCTCTAAGTGGCTTATAGAGCTGTCCAGCCTGGCAGAATCTGCATCCTCTGATGCATCCCCTCATGATCTCCAGTACAACTCTGTCCTGAGTGATCTTGATATATGGGACAACAGGCTTTGTAGGATAAAACTCTTTTGAAAGCTCTGTGCACATTTCTTTTTTGATAACTGTTGGTATGTCATTATATTTGGGCTTGAATGCTGCAACAGTGCAGTCTTCGTTGTAGGATACCTCATAGAACGAAGGCACATAAATACCCGGGATCTTGGCAGCAGCGTGTAGAAAATCCTCTCTGGATACGCCATCTGCGCGGCATTTCTTATAAAGATCAAAGAGCTCGCGATATCTGGTTTCACCTTCGCCAATATAGAAAATATCAAAGAATTCAGCTATGGGCTCTGCATTATAAGTGCATGGACCGCCACCGATCACAATCGGATGCTCCCAGGTTCTGTCCTCTGTCTTGAAAGGAATCCCTGAAAGATCAAGAACCTGCAAAATGTTCGTATAGCACATCTCGTATTGCAGCGTAAATCCAAGGAAATCAAAATCTTTAACAGGATCCTGTGATTCCAACGCAAAAAGAGGAATGTTCTGTCTCCTCATCAGTGCATCCATGTCCATCCACGGAGAATAGACACGCTCGCACCATACATCTTCATAGGAGTTGAACATTCCGTAAAGTATCTGTATGCCCAGATGAGACATTCCTATCTCGTAGACATCAGGAAAACAGAAGGCAAATCGAATATCGACCTGCCCCTTATCCTTTACCACGCTGTTGACCTCGTTGCCTATGTATCTCTCAGGCTTTTCTATGGTCAAAAGAGCCTCATCTGATAATGCCAAATTATAATTCATATTTCATTCCTTTATCGTCTTGACAGTTCGTCGGTTATATCCTCCCAGCTGACATTTTTGACAGCCATAAGGACCATCATATGATACAGGAAATCGCTCATTTCGTAAACCACTTCATTTTCGTTTGGATTCTTGGCGGCTATAACCATCTCTGTGGCCTCTTCGCCGACCTTTTTAAGGATCTTGTCAATGCCCTTCTCGTAGAGGTAATTGGTGTAAGAGCCTTCTCTGGGGTGCTCTTTTCTGTCTTTTATGACATCAAATACTGAGTCCAGAACTTTTTGAGGATTCTTTTCTGAGTAATCCTTTTTCGCAATCTCATTGAAGAAACATGAATAGCTTCCTGTATGGCATGCGGCGCCGATCTGTTTAACCTTGGCAAGTATTGTATCCAGATCACAGTCAGCAGTAAGACTCTTAACATACTGGAAATGAGAACTGGTCTCGCCTTTTACCCACAGTTCTTTTCTGCTGCGGCTGTAATAAGTCATTTTGCCGGTCCTGAGGGTCGCGTTATAGGCTTCCTCATCCATGTAAGCCAGCATGAGCACCTGATCAGTTCTGTAATCCTGCACGATTACGGGCACCATACCATCAGAATTCTTCTTGAGCTGTTCCCAGTTAAATGCAGGTTCTAAGGCATTTATACGGTATCCTTTTTCTGTTAAAAGAGCTTTAATTGCATTTACTTTATCGGCGCAGCCGTTTACATCTGATCCTGCAATTGAGTCAATGAAATCAAACTTGAAAAAAAGTTCCTCAGGTCTTTCCTGGAATAATGGCTCATCACTGTTTAAAACAACTGTCTGTGAAATGCCAAAAGCGTTGTCTGTTATCTGGTCTGAGCTGTCTGCAATCTGCATGGTTTCACAGGCATATTCAAGAACAAGGTTTTTATTAGCTTTAAGGGTATCAGCATTTTTGTAGCAGATGACTATCTTATTCTTGCCGAATTTATCTGATACTTCCTTCAGGATGTCTACATTGTCCTCTCTTGAGAAATCCAGAGCAGCTTTCTTGCAGCCAGCATAGAGAAGTTTTTTGACATCTTCCATTTTCTTGATGTTTCCGGCACCGGTAACAGGTACATCAGCAGCTTTACAGATCCTCTTGATGGTGTCTATAGCTTCTTCGTGGGCCTTGTCATCACCTGCGGGGGACATATCAAAGACGATTATCTCATCCACATTGTCGTCGGAGAGCTGACCTGCATATTCTGCAGCATCAAAAGCAACAGCCTTATCACTTGCAAAATTCTTCATTGCCCTGCCGTTTTTCAGATAAATTGTGCCAATAATCTTACGAATCTTATCACTCATATCAAAGTACTCCCTTTGTGCTAAGCACATCACTTATTCTTGGGTCATAGGATGAAGCCTCGTCAAGAGCCTTGGCGAATGCCTTGAACAGTGCTTCAATCTTGTGGTGGTCATTGGAGCCGTGTATAACCTTAAGGTGCAGATTCATGGCTGCAGAATAGGAAACAGAATAAAAGAATTCTTTGACCAGCTGTGTATCGAAGCTGCCAACCATGGGACTTTCAAATTCTGCATCCATTACAAAATAAGGTCTTCCGCAGAGGTCAACTGCGCATAAAACAAGGGTTTCGTCCATAGGAAGTATCATGCTGCCGTAGCGCTTGATTCCCTTTTTATCTCCTAAAGCTTTTGAAATGGCCTGTCCAAGCACTATTCCGGTGTCCTCCACGGTGTGATGACCGTCCACCTCAATGTCTCCGTTCACAGTGACATCCATGTCATAAAAGCCGTGTTTTGCAAATCCCTGAAGCATGTGATTGAAAAACCCGATACCTGTTGATACGTTTGAACGCCCGCTACCATCGAGATTCAAGGAAACTTTGATGTCAGTTTCTTGCGTTTTTCGTGTCAGCTCCACAGCCCTTTTTTCCATAACTTGTGTCTCCTTATTGGTTATTCACAAAATCTTGTGAAATTTAATTATAAAATATATGTAAACTTGCATTTTATATACAGTTTAGAAAGTATTCTTGCAATTTTGACACACTTTGCAATGAAAACAACTGTAATTTTAATTCATTAACCAAATTGGTCATCGAAACCAAATCAGTCATTCCAAATCGCTTAATATTTTTACTCAAATCTTACTGCTATTGAATTGGCATGTGCAGTGAGTCCTTCCCTCTCGGCGAAGAGTTCAATGTCATTGTGAACCTTTTCAAGAGCCTGTCTTGAGTACGAAATAATACTTGTTTTCTTTACGAAATCATCAACAGAAAGCGGCGAGAAGAATCTTGCAGTTCTGTTGGTTGGCAGGATGTGGTTTGGTCCTGCAAAATAGTCTCCCAGAGGCTCTGAGGAGTAATCTCCAAGGAAAATAGCGCCTGCATTCTTAATTTTTGTCATTGTTTCATACGGATTAGCGGTTATGATCTCAAGATGCTCAGATGCTACTGCATTGGCAGCTTCTATCGCGTCGTCCATATTGTCTGCAACAAATATATATCCATAGTTATCAAGAGACTTCTTTATTATATCCGCTCTTGAGAGAGTCTGCAAAAATCTTTCGATCTCTTCGGAAACTTTTTCTGCTATTTCCTGTGAAGTAGTTACAAGTATTGCACTTGCCATCTCATCGTGCTCTGCCTGAGAAAGTAGATCAGCTGCTACGTAGCGTGGATTAGCTGTTTCGTCTGTGAGTACAAGAATCTCACTTGGGCCTGCAATTGAATCAATTGATACATGTCCGAAGCATGCTTTTTTTGCAAGAGCAACAAAGATATTTCCGGGACCTGTTATCTTATCTACTTTAGGGACACTTTCTGTTCCAAATGCCATTGCAGCGATCGCCTGTGCTCCACCGACTTTATAGGCTTCGGTAACACCTGCTATATCTGCAGCGACCAGAGTTCCGGGATTTACCTTGCCATCTTTTCCGGGTGGTGTGCACATAACAATTCTTTCAACACCTGCAACCTTTGCAGGAACAACATTCATAAGAACGCTGGATGGATAAGCAGCCTTTCCTCCGGGAACATAAACACCTGATATCTCAACAGGAAGAATTCTTTGACCTAAAATGCTTCCATCTTCCTTTGTGTCGATCCAGGTATTTCTCTTCTGTTTCTCGTGGAATACCCTTATATTCTCGGCACTCTTCTTCATAACTTCGATAAATTCAGGATCAAGAGCTTTATAAGCCTCTTCAATCTCCTCTCTTGTAATCTTAATGCTATTTGCATCAAGCTGGCATTTATCAAACTTAAGAGTATAGTCAAACAGTGCCTTATCGCCGTTATTTCGGATATCGTTTATTATCTCGTTTACTGTCTGTTCATACTGTGTATAGCTTCCGGGATTTCTGTTTAAAAGATTTCCCAAAAGTTCCTTTTTTGTTTCATCTGTAAGCTTAAGTGTACGCATATTATTCAAGATTCTCCTTTATATCACTGATCAGTTTTCTGATCCTCTCTGTCTCCATCTGCATGCTGACCTGGTTAACGATCATTCTGGCTGAAAGTGGACAGATCTCCTCTAAAACCTCAAGACCATTTTCCCTAAGAGTTGAACCGGTCTCTACAATATCTACGATAACATCAGAAAGATTTACAATGGGTCCCAGCTCCACAGAGCCGTTGAGCTTAATGATATCCACTGTCTGATGCTTCTTATTATAGAAATAATCCTTGGCAATATTGGGATATTTTGATGCAACTCTGATCATCTCACGGTGCTCTAAGAGCTCTTTTGCCTCGTGAGGGCCACATACACACATTCTGCATTTGCCAAAGCCAAGGTCAAGAACCTCATAAACTCTTCTGTTCTCTTCTAAGATGGTATCTGCGCCGACAATTCCAATATCAGCTGCGCCATATTCCACATAGGTTGGTACATCAGGGCCTTTTGCAAGGAAGAATTTAAATCCAAGCTCCTCGTTTGTAAAAATGAGCTTTCTGGTCTTCTTATCAAGGATTTCCTCGCACTCTATACCGCACTTTTTAAGTATTTCCATTGTTGAATTAACAAGTCTGCCCTTTCCAAGAGCAAAGGTAAGATATCTCATTTTGATTCCTCTTAAGCCTTTCTGTATATAAGTGAAACTTTTTTGCCGCTGTTCCGAAGGCTCTTTGCCTCTTTAAGGGCTTCTGCAAAGGTGTTTTCAGTGCATTCAATAGTTACTACGTCATCTTCGTGCTCGATCTCTATGTTCTGTCTGTAAAGAGCAGAAACAAGGTCATCAAGGATGATCACAAATCCTATAGCCGGAGCATCTTTGCCATACTTGCCAAGAAGGGAATCGTATCTGCCGCCCTTTGCAATTGCATCGCCGACTCCGTAGGTGTATGCACTGAAAATAACGCCTGTGTAATAATTGAATTTGCTCAGCATGCTGAGGTCAAAAGAAACGTACTGTGTAACGCCGTATTCCTTAAGAACCTGATACAGTCTCTTTAAATGAGTGATAGCTTTCAGTGATCTCTCGTTTGAAACCTGGCCTTCAGCAAGATTAAGCGCTTCGTCTGAGCCTATAAATTCGGAAACTTTAACGATAAGATTCTTGTACTTATCAGGGATTCCACGCTCTGTCATGACGTTTTCTGCTGCGAAATAGTTCTTCTGGACTATCTGCTCTCTGATGATTTCTTCTGTTTCGTCATCGATTCCGGCTTCCTCGCAGATACCTTTATAGTACTCGGCATCTCCTACGCTGACCTGGAAATCCTTAAGTCCGGAACTTAGAAGTGTTTCGATCATAAGAGCTATCATCTCGGCATCTGCATAGACAGTATCGTCATTATATAGTTCAACGCCAATGTCGTAGGTCTCTTTTAGCTTGCCCTGAAGATTGGATGTATTAAGGAATGTATTGCCCTGATAAACGACTCTTACGGGCTTTCCATCTTCGAGCATTACCTTTGATGCACATCTGGCCACAGAAGGGGTAAAATCAGGCCTCAGGACCAGTGTATTGCCCTCCTTGTCAAAAAACTTGTAAAGCTCTCTGGCGTCATTGGTGTTGATCTCCTGGGCGAAAACGTCAAAAAATTCGAATGTAGGCGTATCAATGTCCTGATAGCCATAGGTTTTCATTCTGTTGTGGATCTTGTCACGGATAATGAGTCTGTCACTACACTCAGATCCATAGATATCTCTTACTCCATCGGGAGTATGTAAAAGAACTTTATTCATGTCCACCTCACTTTAGCAATTCACAGTGCTACTATGATAATTTGTTATCATACAAAAGAGTGTACATTATATCAAAGAGTATGTCAAACAATTAATCTCGTTCTTCAAGATCAATTGCGAGAGCATCTAGATAAGGAATAAGGATTCCGCTGTCTCCGTGGGATCCGATGACATAATTTAGGTCAAGCTCATCGTGGCGAAAGCTCTTTCTGCCGCCGTTCTGTGCTCTGTCCCAGAACTCACGAAGTTTTCTGTAGGGCAGATAGTAAAATTCATTTAATGCTGTGAAATAAATAAGAAAGAAAGCTACTCCATCCTGCTTTTCAAAGCTTTCCATAAAGTTAACCTGATGCTGATGGATGTTTTCAAGAGAAAAGGTTTCGACTGCGCATTCCTTGGCATCGAAGCACACAGGAATGCCCTGAACTGCGCCGATGTAGTCCACGGTCGATTTCTGATCAAAGTAGGCAAGGGTTATATGCCTTGTCTCCTTCTCAATATTGATTGGTGTAATGGGGGTCGGGATCTTCTGAATAAGGGCAAGACCAAGCTCCAAATATCTCTCATTGGTCCTGTTAATCAGTTCCTCTAATGTAGATCCACGTAATCCCCTTGACTTCCAAGTTGGCATAAGTACCTCTATACAAACAAATTAAAAGCTTCTGGTAATTCAGCTATAAAAGATTTACCTGCGATTATTTCAAAAGGTGGTTCGAGTTCATTAGGGAATTCAAGCCTGTAACTGTGAAGAAGTTGATATTTTATGCCCTTATAAGGCTTCCCACCATATTTGATGTCTCCTATTATAGGATGGTTGATGCTAGATAAATGAGCCCTAATCTGATGAGGTTTACCGGTAATTAGCTCAACTTCTAAAAGTGTTACATTACCCTGAGGCTTGTATTCAAGAACTTTTATTTTAGTCTCGATATAGGAAAAATCAGGCTTATGAGGATTTTTTTCAAGAATTGTGACTTTGTTACTACACTCATCCTTATGAAGATAGCCCTTGAGGTAAATATCCTCATCAAGTTTGCCTCTGACTATTGTACGATAGTACTTACCTACACTCCTGTCCTTGATTAGCTCATTCATCTTTCTGGCGCCAACAAGGGATTTTGCGCAGATAACAAGGCCGCTGGTATTGCGATCGAGTCTGTTGCAGATTGATGGTCTGTAGGTTTCAAGACTCTCCCTTGTGACTTCGGCCTTATCCAACAAATATTCAATGAGCCATTCATTAAGGCTGACGTCATTTTTCTCCGATTTCTGAGATAATACTCCTGCAGGTTTATTTACAAGAACAATATTGTCATCCTCATAGACTACAGGAAGTTCACCTAGTGCCTTTGTGGCCTTGCTAAAAGAGCTCTCAGCAGCCTTCTCAGTTGCAGCCCCACCCTTAAACTTATCCAGCGTATCATCAGCAAAAAAGATCCTGATGACATCGCCTTCTTTAAGCTTATCTGTGCCATCGGATTTCTTGCCGTTGAGGGTTATATTCTTTTTCCTGAGCATCTTATAGATAAAGCCCATGGAAGCTTCCTTGAGATAACTGTTAAGGAACCTGTCCAGTCGCTTATCCTGCTCATTTGCTCCAATATGTATCTCTTTCATCCTGAATTCCTTACAGAGAAATAGATAAAAGAATCGATGCCGGTGTCTCCTGTGTTCCAGGAACCCAGGCATCTTCTATTGCTGCGGGGTCGATATTTCTGTCATTTCTAAGATTTTCAAGCTGATCAAGCCTTTCACAGAACTTATCAAGCTTGTCAAATACCTTGATGCTGTAGCCGGAATATCCCCCCTGGGCCATCATCTTCTTGATATGTTTTTCAACGTCGCCGGGATCACCTTTTTGATCGGCCATATAACAGCAAATATTCTTATCAAGTACTGTTGAGGCTGCTACATTGAAGTTCTTGTCATAAGTGGTGATAACGTGGTCATAATGGATCAAAAGAGATCCTCTGTGCTGCTCAATCGTTGCATGATCATTATCACTGCAGCCAACAGCCTTTAAAAACATGATCATATTAACCGCGCTAAGGCCTGTAGGAAGACAAACAAGTGCAGCTATTATAGAAAGATAGTTTTTCTGGGAGCCAAAGATCAGAAGGCCTGCAACAAATAATCCAACCGCTACAGCAAGAAATATAGCCGTTCTGATAATAGCAACTTTCCTCCTGTAACCAATATAGCCAAATTCACCCTTATACTTCTTCGTCATCCTTAAATCCCCAAAAATCCTCTATATAATCGTCAGCAAGCTCTCTCTTGAGATCATCGCTGTGTCTGGAATAATCATCACTTACTGCCACAACAGTCATTCCGGCGTTCTTGGCAGCCTTAATGCCATCCACAAGGTCCTCAAAAACCAGGCACTTTTCCGGATCAACCCCCAGCTCATCTGCAACCGTCAGATAAATGTCCGGTGCAGGCTTACCCTTGTGTACCTGAGTACCTGATTTCACGCTCTTGAACATATCTATAATTCCGTGAGACTTAAGCACCTGTTCGATAAGCTCTGTGGAATTACTGGATGCGATACCAAGCTTGATACCGTTTGAAATGCATCTGTCCAAAACACACGAAACGCCGTCCTTAAGCGGAACTTCATGAGTATACTTATCCCACGCCATTCTGTTCCAGGCATCGCCGATCTCTTCAATAGAATCCTCGATACCGAATCTCTCCTTGAAATAACGCGCCGTCTCAACAAAGCTCCTGCCGCCGATATCCTTTTGCAGTGTAGGCGGAGGCTCAATTCCAAAGCCACTCAAATACTCTATATCTATAGCCTTCCACATCCACATGGAATCTACCAGTGATCCGTCCAGATCAAAGATCACTGCATCATAATCACGTAAATCAATACTACTCATATAAAACTAATTCCTATCCTTTAACAGCCTTACTTCCTCTTCAGTAAGCTCCCTGTAACTGCCACATTCAAGGTCATCCCCCAGCGACAGGCTTCCCATGGAGAGCCTTCTAAGGAATACGACTTCATTTCCTACTGCTTCAAGCATTCTCTTAACCTGATGGAATCTGCCCTCATGAATGGTCAGAAGAATTACTGGATTGCCCTCCTCGTCAGCTTCTGCCTCTTCTACTTTAGCAGGCAGGGTAAAAGAGATACTGCCATCATCATTCTTATCGCCGATATCCACGCCCTTTTCCAGCTTATATTTATCCTTCTCAGAAAGAGCTTTGGCTATATGCACCTCATAGACCTTGTCTACGTGCTTTTTAGGAGAAAGCAGTCTATTTATCAGGTCGCCATCATCTGTGAGTAATAAAAGCCCTTCTGTGTCTATATCAAGCCTTCCGCATGGGCTAAGTCCTTTAACATTCTCTCCCTCAAGGAGATCTAAAACCGTCTTATTTTTGCCATCTCTGGTAGCAGAAACAACACCTACAGGCTTATTAAGCAGAAAATAATGAAACTTGGAATATGAAAGAACCTGCCCGTCAAACGTTATCTCATCATTATTCTCATCAATATGCACATCAGACTTAAGCGCAGGAACGCCATTAACAGCGCATCTGCCATTCTTTACATACTCTTTTATCTGCTTACGTGTACCAATATTTTGTTCTGAAAGAAATTTATCCAGTCTCAATATCTTTTTCCTATCAATAATTAAAGCTTCCTGTCACAGCAACCGGCTCACTCTCTGTGCACTTCTCATAGCTGTTGTATGATCTGCATACGATAACCGGATCAACAGTTCCGCTGGGCACCTTAACGTTAAATGACTGTTTATTCTTGGTCCTGTCCCACATCTGAAGCGGACAGAAATTATTGCCGCCGTCATAACTGTAACTGAAGTAAATAACAGGACTCTGAGAATCCTTGGTATCCATCTCAACAAGAATATTTCCGCTGGCGCTGTCCTGTGCAAGAACCTGAATATTACACATATCAGGGCCTGTTTCATCCTGATGAAGCTTTTTACTGGGCTTTTTAACAGTTGCATACTGGAAATTAGAGAAATCAGCGCCTGTCTGTGATGACTTAAGATGGAAATATTTCGCAATTGCTGTGGCATCTGCAACGGCGAGCTGGTTTACAAAGCTTCCTGTCTTAACCATTGATACATCATTGGTGTGGTCAAGATAAGCATGCTCAAGAATTACAGCAGGCATATTTCTTGCAACGCTGTGTCTGATGATTCCGTAGTAATCCTGTCCCTTAGAACCAAGCTTGGTCTTAACGCCCTTCTGATATAAGCCCAGCTCATTCCACTGTGAAGATACGATATTCCCGAACTCTGATCCGGCCTTGTAATAATTGCCAAATGCAGAAGTCCAAACCTCAGAACCATAGAAAAAGTGGCTTACAGATGCATTAAAGTGAATACTGAAAAGGAAATCTGCACCTACACTCTTGGCATACGCTGCTCTGTCCTCAAGAGAAGAAAACGTATCTGTGGTCCTGGTCATATAGACGGTTATTCCATCGTATTTATCAAGCTCAGCCTTAAGAGCAGTTGACAGCTGAAGCGTAATATCTTTTTCCGTAATGCCGTTGTAGATAGCTCCTGTATTCTTCTCACCGTCACCGCCATGTCCGGGATCAATAACCACAACTACATCCTTTTTAACTGCATATGCAGTGAATTCATTACCATGGAAAAGAGCTGTGAACATAACAGCGCCTAACATCAAAAGTGAAACAATTCTTTTCATACAAAATCCCCCTAAATTCCAATACTCTCATCAATAAAGATAAAAGCTGTCGCAGAAGCGGCAGCTTGTAAATTACTGTTTTAGTTAATTGAGCATATCAAGATTGATACTGCTATCCGATCCGTCGCCACCAGGATTTTCAGTTGCAGCACTTGCAGCGGCATCATTTCCTCCGCTTACAGGTGGACGAAGGTCAGCTCTGTTGGATCTGATCACCTCGCTGTACTGGGTAAGCGCTGATAAAATGGCGTCATTCTGAGCGGATACGTCCCTGACAATATTGATGCTATTCTGTTTTACAGACTCAATTATCTCGTCATTGTGCTTGCTTGTAGCATCAATAGACTGTGAAATGATTGAATCTACGTTCGCGAGAAGCGAATCGGTATACTGAACTGCTGCAGCCTTCATCTCGTTGGCTTCCATCATGGCCTTGTCCAGGATGTCTTTTGCCTGAGATGCAGCCTGTGAAATAACCTCGTTGGCCTGTGCGTAAGCCTGCTTCATGATCTCGTGCTCGTTGATAAGATCGTTGGTGTGAGCAGTTGCTTCATCTATAAGCTCCTGAGCCTTCTTGCGGGCGTCATTGAGGATTGCTTCCTTGTTGCTGATGATCTTCTGGTATCTCTTGATCTCTTCAGGTGTCTTACTCCTGAGTTCGCGAAGGAGCTCGTCGATCTCCTCCTTGTTAACGATTATCTTGGTCTGAGATAGGGGCTGTGGTTTGCAATTGTCTATATAAGTCTCTATCTCGTCTATAAGCTGTTCTATTCTGCTGGTCATTGATGTCGTCCCCCTAAAGTTATTTGAATCCGTATTTTTTATATAGCTGATCTGCTACAAAATCAGAAACGCAAGGTGAAATATCCCCATTATAGCTTGCGATCTCTTTTACAACCGAGCTGCTAAGATACGAATATGTCAGACTCGTTGTCAAAAATACGGTATCCACCTGATCCTGCGATAAAAGCTTATTGGTCTGGGCAATCTGGAGTTCGTATTCAAAATCGGTAATAGCTCGAAGTCCTCTAATAACGATATGAATATTGTTCTCTTTGCAGTAGTCCATAAGTAGTCCGCCGAAAGACACTATACGAACATTTGACAGGTCATTCACAGATTCTTCTAACATTTTAACACGTTCATCAAGGGTAAACAATGGAGATTTGGCTGAATTACACATAACAGCCACCACTACCTCATCGAACATGTCTGAAGCTCTCTTTATTATATCCAAATGTCCAAGGGTTACCGGATCAAAGCTTCCGGGATAAAGTGCAGTTTTCATAGTCACTTATCCTTTCTTGTACAAAAATACGTGCTTGTTTGATTTATACTCTTTTTCTCTTCTCACTTCAAATCCATAATCCTCAGCAAAAGAGAAATCAAGCTCGCGATCACTTTCTACAATGATCATGGTATTTTCTGTGACATAATTCATCTGAGAAAGCTGAGAAAGCGTTCTCTCATAGAGCTCACCGTGATATGGCGGATCCATGAAGATGATATCCACTTCTTCCTCTCTGATATTGCGAAGTCCCAGCACCACATCCTGCTTGAGCGCTGTTGCAACATCTTCAAAATGAGTCTTTTGAAGGTTCTGGGTAATGCACTTGAAAGCATTTATATTATTCTCGATGAAATAAGCCTTTTTTGCGCCTCTTGAAAGGGCCTCGATACCGATTCCACCGCTTCCTGCATAGAGATCGACGAAAACCGAGCCCGGAACCTGATTCTGTATCATGTTAAAAAGTGTCTCCTTGATCCTGTCCTGGGTTGGTCTTGTATCATTTCCCTCCGGAGTTACAAGCTGTAATCTCCTGGCTGTTCCTGCGATTACTCTCATATTCTTACCTTTGTTCCCTTTGTATCTCTGCTGGTTATCTTAAGGTGTCCGATGTGGAGCTCCTTGCCATTGTGCTCGATGCTGCGCTCCTCCATGTCACCAAGGTAAAAGACATCACGGATGAAGTCATTTTTAGTAAGACGCATACCTCTTACGCCTACGGCAGCTTTCTTCTTCTCAGGCACTGTTTCAACCAGGAACCTGAGGAAGTATCCCTCGTTAGTGCGAAGAACCACAGTTTTCTGAGTCTTGATAACTTCTACGCTTACTACTTCATCGCCATCCATAAGCTTGGTGGCTGCTACAGTTCTCTTGGATACGTCAAATTCTCCGCCGTCAACAACCTTCATCATTGACATCTTGGTGGTGAACAGAAGCCTGTAGAGGTTCAGATCTGACTGGCTGGAGGCCATAATTATGGTTTCCTTGGAGGTGTCAAAGTTGCTGACATTATCGATAGGAATACCCTTATCTCTCATCTTGCCCTGAGGAAGATCCATAGCCTTTACGGTGTGAAGATTGCCGGTGTTAGTAAAGAAACATACTTTTCCGGTATTCTTCATGATAAAGGAGAACTTAAACTCGGACTGAATGGTCTCCTTGTTCTTCTCATAGGTGGATGCGTCAATGGTCTTGGCATATCCGAATCTGTCCATGATAAATGCCACATCCATCTCTTCAACGGGCTTCTCTTCATAGACAGCGTTCTCTCTGTTCTCGATCAGTGTCTTTCTGGCTGTCTGATACTCTTTTTTGATCTTGGTAAGTTCATTCTGAATAACCATGGACATTGACTCGTGGCTCTCCAGAATATCCTCGTATCTGTAAATATTGGCAACTGTCTGCTCGTGCTCCTTGATAAGTGCGTTGAGCTCCAGTCCAATGAGTTTGTACAGTCTCATCTCAAGGATGGCATCAGCCTGAGCCTCTGTAAAGAGGAGTTGTGCAGCCATAGCCTTGGATTCTCTTGACTTGAAATTAATACCCTCTGTATTGCCGTTGACCAGGCAGTCTTTTGCCATAGGCCTGTCTTTGGAACCACGGAGGATTTCAATAACAAGGTCGATGACATTGCAGGCCTTTATAAGACCTTCCTGTATCTCTTTTTTGTCCTGTTCCTTCTTGAGAAGTGTCTGATATTTCCTGGTGTTGACCTCAAACTGGAAATCAGCGCAGGCTCTCATTATCTCTTTTAACGAGAGAGTCTCGGGTCTGCCGTTGTCGATGGCAAGCATATTAACGCCAAAGGTATCCTCGAGCTTGGTCTTCTTGTAAAGAAGGTTTGTGAAGTTCTCAACATCAGTGTCCTTCTTGAGCTCGATTACGATTCTGATACCTTCTTTTGAGGACTGGTTGGAGATATCAACAATATCATTGGATATCTTCTTCTCAGCAAGCTCAGCTACATCAGCCATGAACTTGCCGATTCCGGCACCTATCATGGTATAAGGAATCTCTGTGATAACAAGGTTAATATGACCATTCTTGCCCTTCTCGGTCTCAACCTTGCCTCGTACTCTAATCTTGCCTACCCCGGTCTCATAGATTGCAGGAAGCTCATCCTTGTTGATGACAATGCCACCTGTAGGGAAATCAGGTCCCTTAATGTATTTCATAAGGTCTTTGGTTGTCAGAGAGTCATCCTTGATATATGCGATCTCTGCATCAATTACCTCTGCAAGATTGTGAGGCGGTGTGCTGGTAGCCATACCAACAGCAATACCCTCAGAGCCGTTGATGAGGAAATTCGGAATCTTAACCGGAAGAACCGAAGGCTCTTTTTCCGTCTCATCGAAGTTCGGAAGGAAATCTACTACATTCTTATCAAGATCCTCCAGGAAGTTCTCCTGAGTTACCTTTGAGAGCCTAGCCTCTGTATAACGCATTGCAGCGGCTCCGTCGCCCTCGATATTGCCAAAGTTGCCGTGGCCGTCAACCAGTGGAATAGACTTCTTAAAGTCCTGAGTCATTACCACAAGACAGTCATAAATAGAACTGTCTCCATGGGGGTGATATTTACCCATGGTATCGCCCACGATCCTGGCGCTTTTTCTATAAGGTCTGTCATACCTGATGCCCAGTTCATACATGTCATAAAGAGTTCTGCGCTGTACAGGCTTAAGACCATCTCTGATATCCGGAAGTGCACGGGCCACGATAACGCTCATGGCATAGTCTATGAAGGACTTCTGCATTATGTCGGAATATTCAGTTCGTATTACTCGCTCGTCCATTGTTAACCTCTTACAAATCTCTTTATACGTCTAACGTAGCATCAGTTGCATACTGATGAATGAATTCTCTTCTCGGTGGAACATCTACTCCCATAAGGAGCTCCGTCATGGAAGAAGCCATCTTGGCATCCTCTATTTCCACCAGTTTAAGGAGCCTGCGCTCAGGATCCAGTGTGGTCTCCCAGAGCTGCTCAGGATCCATCTCTCCAAGACCTTTGTATCTCTGGAGAGTAAAGGATTTACCTTTGTGTGCGTTTCTGTACTTGGCAAGGGCCACATCGTCATACAGGTACTCTTCCTTGCCCTTGCTGGGAAGCGCCTTGTAAAGCGGAGGCATAGCCAGATAAACATGTCCCTGATAGATAAGCTCGGGCATGAATCTGTAGAAAAGAGTCAGAAGCAGTGTTGAAATGTGCTCACCATCCACGTCCGCATCCGCCATGATAATGATCTTGTCATAGCGAAGCTTGTTGATGTCAAAGTCGTTGCCGTAGCCCTCTGAAAATCCGCAGCCAAAGGCATTGATCATGGTCTTGATCTCGGCGTTAGCCAGTACCTTGTCGATTGAAGCCTTCTCAACGTTGAGAATCTTACCTCTGATAGGAAGGATAGCCTGATAATTACGGTCTCTGGCCATCTTGGCTGAGCCGCCGGCGGAATCTCCCTCTACGATAAAGATCTCGCACTTTGAAGCATCTTTGCTTATACAGTTAGCAAGCTTACCGTTTGAATCGAAGGAATACTTCTGTTTGGTAAGCATATTAGTCTTGGCTTTTTCCTCAGTCTTGCGGATCTTGGCAGCCTTCTCAGCGCAACCGATGATTGACTTAAGAGTCTCAAGATTTCTGTCAAAGAACCTTGTCATCTCGTCATTGGTGATCTTGGAGACGATCTTGGCAGCATCCTGATTGTCCAGCTTGGTCTTGGTCTGACCTTCGAACCTCGGATCCGGGTGCTTGATAGAAACAACGGCAGTCATGCCGTTTCTGACATCGGTTCCTGTAAAGTTGACGTCCTTGTCCTTGAGTATTCCCAGCTCTCTAGAATACTGGTTGATAATATTGGTGAACATGGTCTTGAAGCCTGTGAGGTGTGTACCACCCTCAGCGTTGTAGATGTTGTTACAAAAGCCCAGTACTTCCTCATGGAATTCGTTTACATACTGGAATGCAACCTCAACCTCAACGCCCTCGCTCTCTCCGTTAAAAGAGATAACGTCGCAGACAGCTTCCTTGGACTTGTTCATGTCTCTTATGAACCCGGTAATTCCGTCGGGCTCGTGGAATTCAATGTATTCCTCCACTCCGGGTCTGTTATCGCGAAATACAATAGTAAGCTCAGGGTTGAGATATGCAGTCTCGTGAAGTCTTGACTTGATATCTTCCTCTCTGAACCTGGTCTTTTCAAATATAGTGTCGTCCGGAAGGAAATTGATGGTGGTACCTGTTTCCTTGGTGGTACCAACCGGTTTGAGAAGTCCGTTTTCAAGTTCAACAGTAGGGATACCTCTCTCGTAAGCATCCTCATAGATAAAGCCGTCTCTCTTGATGCGGACCTTGAGCCATGTAGAAAGCGCATTAACAACGGAGGAACCTACACCATGTAAGCCTCCGCTGGTTTTATATGCGTTATTATCGAATTTTCCTCCTGCGTGAAGTACGGTGAGAACCACACGCTCTGCTGTATAGCCTTTGGCGTGCATTCCTACAGGAATTCCACGTCCATTGTCCTCTACGGTTGCTGAACCGTCAGCCTCCAAAGTAACAATGATCCTGGAGCAGTGACCTGCCAAATGCTCGTCAACAGCGTTATCAACTATCTCGTATACGAGATGGTTAAGTCCCCTGGTTGTAACACTTCCAATATACATTCCCGGGCGTTTACGCACCGCTTCAAGTCCCTCAAGGACGGTAATACTGGAAGCACCATAATCCTGTGTTGCCATTAAAATAACCCCTTACAAAAACTTTTTTCAAAAATGAAGCTTCCTTGTAACTGTGACAGCAAGGGCTCCTGGTCCGATGTGACATGCAACGGACAGTGACAGAGGATCCATGTGCATCTCATGTCCCGGGAAGGCCGCTTCAACTTCCTTCTTCCACTCATTTGCTGCGTCTATATTCTGGGTGTATGCGCCGGCAATAATAAAGTCTCCTGCGTCCATACCACCGAATCTGTTCTCGATATCAGCCTTTATGGCATTTATCATAATGGTCTTGCCCTGGGCTGTTGTTCTGGCTTTGGCAAAGGCATCAAGCTTCTCACCCTGTATCTGGAGAACCGGCTTAAGTCTTAAAAGAGTACCAAGAGCCGCTGCTGCAGGTGTTATCCTGCCACCCTTTTTGAGGTAGTGAAGTGTATCAAGCATTATGTAAATACTTGCATCCAGTTTGGTCTCGATGAGCTTTTCCTTAATTTGTTCAGCACTAAGACCGGCATCCGCCATCTCTTTTGCATCAAGAACTGACTGCTTCTGAGTTACCGATATTCTCTGATTGTCGATGACAAATACCTTGCCCTCAAACTCCTCCTGAGCGATCATGTACGCGCTCTGGCAAGAACCTGAAAGTCCGCTGCTCATAGGGATATAGATAATCTGCTCATAGTCCTTGAGCACGTTCTCCCAAAGGGTCATGAGGGAATCCGGTGTAGGCTGACTGGTTGAAACATTAGCTTCTTCTGCCAGCTTCTCATAGAACTGATTCTGTGTGAGATTAATATCCTCAAAGAAGTCCTCACCATTTATCATAAATGGCATGGGAACTACGAAAACGCCCAGTTCCTTGGCTTCCTGCTGTGTTATTCCACTGTTACTATCCGTTATAATAGCAATCTTTGACATAATCCTGGCTGGCAAAAGCCAACACTCCTCCTATTTTCTACCTTATTTACTAAAGATATCTTACTTTTATAAAGTCGTAAAGTCAACAAAATCTGCCGATTTTGTGTTTACAAGTTCCTTTAACACACTATGTTGTGGGAGTTCTAATTCAGGATCAAGCTTAAGTATCATATCCGCATCCGAAGCCGAAGCCCTCACAAGGTCGCTGTCATGATAGATGTCTCCCACCCTGAAGCACAGCTCTCCCGACTGCCTTACTCCAAACAGATCTCCGGGACCTCGTTGCTTAAGATCCTCTTCTGCAATCTTGAAGCCGTCATTGGTCTTATTCATGACATCAAGCCTCTTGGCGGTGTCCTCATCCTCTGAAGAATTGATGAAAATACAGTAGGACTGATCAACGCCTCTTCCAACTCTTCCCCTTAGCTGATGGAGCTGCGAAAGCCCGAATCTCTCGGAGTTCTCAATCATCATTACCGTAGCATTTGGCACATTGATACCAACCTCAATAACCGTCGTAGAAACCAGAACATCAATATCCCTTCTGGCAAAAGCCTCCATTATTGCATCCTTCTGCGCCGGCTTCATCTTGCCGTGGAGCATCTCCACATTGACGGATTCAGAGAGCGTTGCCCTCAGCATCTGCGTATAGCTGGTGACATTTTCAACGCCGTCGAGCTCGCCTTCCTCTATCATCGGACAGATTACATAAACCTGATGTCCTGCATTTACCTGATCTCCGATGAATTTATACGCAGTAGGTCTGTAATTTGGCCCGACAACACAGTTCTTAATAGGAAGTCGTCCAACAGGAAGCTCATCAACGACAGAAATACTAAGATCTCCATAAAGTATAATCGCAAGCGTTCTTGGAATTGGCGTCGCACTCATAGCGAGCACATGTGTACTCTCGCCCTTTCCGGCAAAGGTTCCTCTCTGCCTTACACCGAATCTGTGCTGCTCATCCGTTATAACCAGCGCCAGATTCTTGTAATTAACCTTGTCCTGAATAAGCGCATTTGTGCCGATTATGCAGTTTACCTCGCCTTCGCTGATCTGCCTCTGTACTTCCTTCTTGTCTTTTGCAGAAAGAGCTCCTGTTAAAAGAGCTATCTTAAGGTTATTAAGCTTGTATTTCTTTATAATTTCCTTAAAGCTCTCATAATGCTGCGCAGCCAGCACCTCAGTAGGCGCCATCAGAGCTCCCTGATACCCATTTGCAGCAGCTGTTAAAAGAGCTAACAGAGCAAGTACAGTCTTTCCCGATCCAACATCACCCTGAATCAGCCTGTTCATGACATATGGTCCAAAAAGATCAGACTTAATATCTTCCCAGGCCCTCATCTGAGCCCCTGTAAGCCTGTAGGGCAAAGATTCTATAAGCCTTGTGGTATCGGCAACCTCCATCATGGGATATTGGTTTTTGACCTCTTCGCCGGCACGTTTAAGTAGACGGAGCTTAAGCACAAACACCAGGAATTCATTGTAAGCAAGACGTCTTCTGGCATCCTCTAATTTAGAAGCATTTTCAGGGAAATGAATACCATGAAGAGCTTCACTAAAGCCAATAAGATCCAGTTTATCCAGATACTCCTCAGGAATAAAATCCTGCATCTTGCCCACACTGATAAATGCCTTCTCCACCGATTTCATTACAGTGTTATTAGACATTCCCTTTGTCAGCGGATATCTTGGCTGAAGATGTCCTATAAGGGGCATATACTCCTCTTCCTTGTACATTTTGGGATGATCCATGGAAAAGAAATTTCCCTTCTTATGCACAACTCCTCTGAAAATATATGTAGTTCCGCTCTTTATGGAATTTACAAGATAAGGCGCATTAAAGAAGGTCATTTTGACCCTTCCCGTCTCATCAGCCGCCTCAAAGGCAACAATTGAAAGATTCCTTACATGGCGCCTTGTAACCGAGCCAATTACTGTAAGCCTGCAGGCACAGATAACATTTACCTTAAGATCGCAGGCTCTCTTGGGCTCTTCAAAAAGATCATATCCTCTCGGGAAATAATAAAGAAGATCACCGCAGGTATAGACACCAAGCTTATTGAAAAGCTTGCCGGTCTTCTCACCTATTCCCTTGAGTTCAATTATATTTTCCTGAAATTCTCTTTTCCCCAAAACAAATACCCCGCAGCCCTTTAAATACAAAATAAAGCCGGACATAAACATCCGGCTTTAAGGTCTTATTCAGCAGAGACAACATAGTAGTATATTGGCTGTCCACCGTACTGAAGCTCCACATCACACTGTGGATACTGTGAAGAGATGCGCTCTCTGAGTTTCTCTGCGTCCTTCTCATCAACCTCTTCACCATAATATACGCTGATAAGTTCAAATTCTTCGCTCATCATCTTGCCGAGCATTTCAAAGGTAACATCAGCAATGTCGCTTCCTACATCAAGGATGCCTGCGTCGCCGATTCCCATGTAATCGCCCTGCTTGATTGTTACATCGTCGATCACTGTGTCTCTTACAGCATATGTAACTTCACCGGTCTTAACAGTAGCTAAAGACTCTGTCATGGTGGCAATGTTGTCGTCAATGGCAACTCCGGGAACAAAGTTGATGATCGCTGTTATTCCCTGAGGAACGGTCTTGGAAGGTACTACAATGATCTTCTTACCGTCATCTGAATCCTCTGACATCATAGCTGCCTGATTAGCTGCAAGGATGATGTTCTTATTGTTAGGAAGGACTACTACAGTGTCTGCATTAACCTTGGCAACAGCATCAAGGATGTCTGCTGTTGAAGGATTCATGGTCTGACCACCCTCTATAACGTAGTCAACGCCGAGACCTCTGAATATCTCTGCAAGTCCTGAACCTGCGCAAACCGTTACGAATCCAACGTCTTTTCTGGGGCCAAGGTCTTCTTTTGCAGGAGCCATATCAACCTTGTCTCCAAGAGGAATATCATCACCAGCGCTGTATGTAGGTGTGAGCTCGGCTGCTCCGTTGATCTCTGTCTGGATCTCTGACCAGGAACCGTCCTTATTCTCATGGAAGAGCTTCTCTCTGTGCTCCATCCACATGTTGTCAATCTTCATATTGGAGAGCTGACCATACATAAGAGCTCTCTGAATGGCAAGTCCCGGGTCATTACTGTGTACATGCACCTTGCAGATCTCATCGTCTGCAACCATAACAATGCTGTCACCGATTGACTCAAGGAATGCCTTGAAATCTATTTCCTGTTTTACGTTAAGAGGCTTGTTTAAGAGTACGATGAACTCTGTGCAGTAGCCAAACTTGATATCCTCAGTGGATGTTGTCTCTGCCTCTGCCTTCCTGGCAGCTTTCTTCTCATCAACTTCAATGAATTCGATCTCTTTTCCAAGATATCCGTCAAGAGCACCCTTAAGTACCTGTACAAGGCCCTGTCCGCCGGAGTCTACAACGCCTGCCTGCTTAAGAACCGGAAGCATATCAGGAGTCTTGCTAAGAACTTCATCTGCGTATGAGATTACTTCTTCGCAGAAGGTCTGAATGTCATCACAGCCCTCCATTGCAAGCTCGTGAGCCTTCTCACTGGCGCCCTTGGCTACTGTAAGGATTGTGCCCTCCTTGGGCTTCATAACAGCCTTATATGCGGTCTCAACAGCCTTGTCAAAAGACTCTGAGAGTACATTTACTGTAATGGTATCGTGCTGCTTAACTATCTTGGTAAAGCCACGAAGAAGCTGGGATAAGATAACTCCGGAGTTTCCTCTTGCTCCGCGAAGGGAACCTGAAGAAATGGCCTTACAGATTGATCCAAGGTCTGCAGAATCACCAAGGTTCTGAACTTCCTTGGCAGCAGACATAATGGTCATGGTCATATTAGTTCCGGTGTCTCCATCCGGTACAGGGAAAACATTAAGCTCGTTTATCCACTCTTTTTTAGCATCAAGGTTCTTTGCGCCGCTAAGAAACATCTTGGAAAGCATCTTAGCGTCAATAGAATTATTACTCAAAACAAAATCCTCCACTAACTTAAAATCGATCAATCAATGACACGGACGCCTTCGACATAGATGTTTATCTTTTCGATTTCAAGCCCCGTAAACTCTTCTACTTTATATTTAACAGTGTCGATAAGGTTTTCAGAAACAGCTGAAATGCTGACACCGTAAGAAACAATTACATGAAAATCAAGCTTCAATTTGTTGTTCTGATCAAGAGTTACATTGATGCCTCTTGTCATGGAATCAAGCTTTAAGAGACTAACAAGACCATCCTTCACATTGACGTTAGCCATTCCCACGATACCAAAGCACTCCATTGCAACTGCACCGGCGTACTGGGCAATAACTTCATTATCAATGGAAATACTTCCCATATGAGTGTTAACCACTGAAGTCTTCATATCTGTCCTCCTTAACGCTGCCCGCTAAAGCAGCTTTAGATTTGTCCAAAAATAAACGAACCTTCATTTTTGCATACATATTACATTATAACGTACTTTAAAAAAAAAGAAACAATAAATTTTTCAGATTTTACTTGCAATCTTATTTGTTATTTGTTATTATGTCAATGTTGCGGAAATTTCCGCAGTAATTTTGCTATATGAACTTTACATGGCTTATAAGGAGGTGTCAAAATGGCTAAATGTGAAATTTGTGGCAAGGGCGTTCATTTCGGTAACAACGTAAGCCATTCTCATAGAAGATCTAACAGAGTTTGGAAGTCAAACGTTCAGCACGTAGCAGTAAAAGTTAACGGAGCTACACAGAGAATGCACGTATGCTCAAGCTGCCTTAGATCTAACAAAGTAGAGAGAGCTTGATCGGCTCAATAGTTTAACAAAAATAAATCACTCGGTTTTTACCGGGTGATTTTTTTGTGCTCTTCTTTTTGGTAAAAGAGATCTGAATATCTCATACTGAGAATCCAAATAATGCCAGTTTGGAAATGATAAGTTCTCTTATTATCATTCCCTTACTCTCCTTTTCCTCTGGAGAAATCCTTACAAGCTGATCTATGTTATAGATTTTTTCCTTAAAGCCTTTTTCCTGTTTTTCAGGGTTCTTATATTCCGATACCCTGACTCTGCTCCTTAGCTGTTTGTACAGTTCATAGTCAAAAGAATCTTTGACCATATAATATAGATGGGATTCAAGGGTTGTATCGTATTCTACCTCATCTTTTATATACTTGGTTATGATGGTTTTGAACTTAAATGGAACCATCTCATTATCAAGCAGATTCTGGTAATTATAGCGGGCTCCGAAGTAATGTCTTTCTATGTCCTGCATATAATATTTGAAATCATTCTCGTTGACTATATTGTTCATTTCTTGTCTTCGTCGCCACTTTCCAGATCTTCTATATTATCTGCACTGAATTTTATGGCATCCCTTATTTTTTCTTCTGACCAGCCGGTCTCGTCCATCAGCTCTTTTAACGTTACCTTTCTACGAAGGTCCTCTGAGAGCTCTTTTGCCTTGTCGTTGACTTCGTTTACAAGGGTCAGGACTTTCTGCATTCCGGCGTCTTCTGCCAGGTTCTCTTCGATTATGGCTTCCATTGCGTCGAGCATCAGCTTGTATAAAAAGCTCTCGACTTCCCTGGGTTCGCCGACGGCATCAAGCATTGTAACGCCTTTTGTAAGAGCTACATTGCCTTCGCCGATGAGGTCTTCAAGAAATACGCCCTGTTCTGAGTACATTCTGGCTACGTCTACGACCAGAGGTAAATAGTGCTCTATAAGCCTGGACTGAGCGTCTTTGTCGCCTGCGATGGCTGACATGGATACGGCTTCGAGTTCGCCCTCGGAGAGCTTATTAAGGACTTCGAGGCTCTGGAGATAATCCTCAAGGTAATTAGTCTCTTCCTCTGTCAGATTGTCTGATGTGTCGATTGCTTCGTCTATTCCGATGTTGTGCTTGCCAAGGTAGTCATAGACCATTTCCAGCTGCTTTTCGTCGAGCTCAAGCTCTGCAAAGGCGTCTTCTACCTGTTCCCTTGATATAACGTTCTTGTTTTCTCTTGCGGTTCTGGTTACGAACTTAAGTATTTCCGCGAATTCTTTTTCCTTGTTGTCGAGATTACTCATGATTGTGTCCTTTTGTCTAGTATTATCTATGCATATAATTTTAATTATGTATTATTTAACATGCGTATGTGTAAAGAGATGATCCTGGCAATACTCATAATTGCCGTTGCATTTTGAGCAGAATCTGAACTCCAGATTGGGATTGTCAACTTCTGACCTGCCACATACTGCGCATTTGTGCCTTGTTACACCCTTAGGAGTCATCTGTACATTCCTATGGAACTCTCTCCTCCTCTGTACCTCTTTAGGCTTCATATGACTGAGCTTGCCTGTGGACAGGTAGAAAAGAGCCAGATTGATGAACTGGAACAATATTACGAAGAAAAGTGGTAATGCTCCCTGGATAAGGCCTGAATAGATGGCTTCGAATCCAAGAAGTGCTGCGTAAAATATTCCAAGATATTTCACCTTTACAGGGATGATGAACATCAATAGCAGCTGCAGATCCGGGTAGCTAAGAGCAAATGAAAGGAAAACAGCCTGCTGAAGATAATATGTGCTGAAAACACCTGAATAATAAAGGCAGTTATAGGCGATCAGCTGTGTATCTCCGCCTGATCTGAGTGCGATGTAGGCATATGAAACGAATGCTGACAGAATCATGCAGATTATTCCGCCAAATATAAAGACATTATAGCGGAAGGTACCCATTGTCCTCTCCATTGTGGTTCCTATGAAATAATAGAGATACAAAGTGATGAGGAGCCAGATACTGATAGCCTGTGGCGGGATGATGACCCATGAGATCAGTCTCCAGATCTGTCCGTGAAGGATCAGGTATGGATTTAATGTAAGATAGCTTATGAGCTTACCGCCCCCGGGGATTATCTGCAGAATATAGCCTACAGCATAAAGTCCGATGATATAGATGGTCAGATTATTTATGGCGTATTTGCCAAACTTTCTTTCCATTTCATACATGAAATTATTCATTGAATACCTCTTTTTCTCAAATTTGTAGTCTATACTATATTAACACATTTTGCACAATTTGTTTTCGTTGATTTTTAATTACTCCTGCATTATAATCATAGGGATTGTCTTTTAGTACATTAATTAGAAGACACAAGATATATGATTTAACCAGATTCAGAGGTGTTTTATGATTTCCAAGGATTACACATTAGGTATTGATATTGGTTCTACCACAGTCAAGATAGCTCTCTTAGACAAGGATAGCCAGATTGTCTTTTCAGATTATAAAAGACATTTTGCTAACATTCAGGAGACCCTGGCTGACCTTTTAAATGAAGCTTACGAAAAGTGTGGAAATGTTACTCTCCACCCCATTATTACAGGCTCCGGCGGACTTACACTGGCTAAGCACTTAGAGGTTCCCTTTGTTCAGGAGGTTGTGGCTGTTTCCACTTCTCTCAAAGCAATTGCTCCCAAGACGGATGTTGCCATTGAGCTGGGCGGTGAGGATGCCAAGATCATTTACTTTGAGGACGGTAACGTCGAGCAGCGTATGAACGGTATCTGCGCCGGAGGTACAGGCTCTTTTATCGATCAGATGGCTTCTCTTCTTCAGACTGATGCCACAGGCCTTAACGAATACGCCAGAAATTACAATTCATTATACACAATCGCTGCCAGATGCGGTGTTTTTGCAAAATCTGATATCCAGCCCCTTATCAATGAAGGCGCTACAAAGGAAGACCTTTCAGCCTCAATTTTCCAGGCTGTTGTTAACCAGACAATTTCCGGTCTTGCCTGTGGTAAGCCTATCAGGGGTCACGTAGCATTCCTTGGCGGTCCTCTTCACTTCCTGGACCAGCTTCGAGCTGCATTTATCAGAACACTTAATCTTGATGATGAACACGCGATAAATCTTGAAAATTCACACCTCTTTGCTGCTATCGGATCAGCCATGAACGCTGAAGAAGATACTCACTATACTATGGAGGAAATGACCTCAAAACTCTCAGGCAAGATTGTTATGGAAGCTGAGGTTTCAAGACTTGATCCTCTTTTTAACAGTGAAGATGAGTACAAAGCATTCAAGGACAGACAGGATAAATACAGAGTTAAAACAAGAAATCTGGATAACTATGTAGGTAATGCATTCCTGGGAATTGATGCCGGTTCTACAACTACTAAGTGTGCGCTCATCAGTGAGGATGGAGATCTTCTCTACTCCTTCTATTCAAGTAATAACGGAAGCCCTCTTAAGACTGCGATCTCTTCCATTCAGGAGATCTACAAGCTGATGCCTGAGGGAGTTCGCATTGCTAGAGCCTGTTCAACAGGTTACGGTGAGGCGCTTCTTAAATCTGCACTTCTTCTTGATGACGGCGAAGTTGAGACAATTGCCCATTACAATGCCGCTGCATTCTTCGATCCCAAGGTTGACTGCATCCTTGATATCGGCGGTCAGGACATGAAGTGCATCCATATCAAGAATAATTCCGTTGATTCCGTTCAGCTCAACGAGGCATGCTCTTCAGGCTGCGGATCCTTTATCGAGACATTTGCAAAGTCCCTGGATTACAGTGTTCAGGACTTCGCCAAGGTTGCTCTGTATGCCAAGTCCCCTGTAGATCTTGGAACCAGATGCACCGTATTTATGAATTCAAGAGTAAAACAGGCCCAGAAGGAAGGCGCTGATGTTGCTGATATCTCATCAGGTCTTGCTTATTCAGTAATCAAGAATGCCCTGTTTAAGGTTATAAAGGTATCAGATGCCAGGGATCTCGGCGAGCACATCGTTGTTCAGGGTGGTACCTTCTATAATGATGCTGTTCTTCGTGCCTTTGAGATCATTTCAGGCGCTGAAGCAATAAGACCTGACATTGCCGGAATAATGGGCGCTTTTGGAGCAGCTCTTATCGCCAGAGACAGATTTTCAGAGACAGATGGCTACAAGACTACTATGCTCTCTATCGAACAGATAAACGCACTCAAGTACTCCACCAGCATGACAACATGCCAGGGCTGTACCAACCACTGCAGACTTACAATCAACAAGTTTACAGGCGGTCGTCAGCATATCTCAGGAAACAGATGCGAGCGCGGAATCGGTAAGGTTAAGAACGCCGAAGGTATTCCTAACCTTTACGACTACAAATATAAGAGAATCTTCGGATATGAGCCCCTTGAGGCAGATAAAGCTCACAGGGGAACTGTAGGTATTCCGAGAGTCCTGAATTTCTACGAGAACTATCCGTTCTGGTTCACATTCTTTACCAATCTCGGATACAGAGTTGTTCTCTCACCCAGATCTACACATCAGATCTACGAGCTGGGTATAGAGTCAATTCCAAGTGAGTCAGAATGCTATCCTGCCAAGATCTCCCACGGTCACGTGGAGTGGCTCATCAGACAGAAGGTTGATTTCATCTTCTATCCGGGCCTGTTCTACGAGAGATACGAGGTTGACGGCGCAACTAACCACTACAATTGCCCTATTGTTACTTCTTATTCAGAGAACATCAAGAACAACGTTGAAGCCATTACAGACGGCGAGATCAAGCTTCGTAACCCATTCATGGCCTTCACCAGCATCGAGACAGTTACCGATGCTCTGGTAAAAGAGTTCTCAGAGATTCCTGCAGATGAAGTAATCAAGGCTGCAAAAGACGGCTGGGCCGAAATGGCCACGGCAAGAAAAGACATCCAGATTAAGGGTGAAGAGACTCTCAAATGGATGGAGGAAAACGGCAGACATGGTATTGTTCTTGCCGGTCGTCCCTATCATATCGATCCAGAGATCAACCACGGAATTCCTGATATGATCTGCTCTTACGGCGTTGCAGTGCTTACTGAGGACAGCGTATCTCACCTTGGAACTCCTGAGCGTCCTCTTATCGTTTCAGATCAGTGGATGTATCACTCAAGACTTTATGCAGCAGCAAGCTTTGTCAGAGAGCGCGATGACCTTGATCTCATTCAGCTCAACTCCTTTGGATGCGGACTTGATGCAGTTACTACAGATCAGGTTAACGATATACTTTCAGGCTCCGACAAGATTTATACCTGCCTTAAGATCGACGAGGTAAACAGTCTTGGAAGCGCAAGGATCCGTGTACGTTCTCTTCTTGCAGCTATCAGAGTACGAAAACAGAAGAACCAGAAGAGAACCATCAGATCAACAGCTAACAACAGAGTACTCTTTACCGAGGAAATGCGTAAAAACTATACACTCCTGTGTCCTCAGATGTCTCCTATCCACTTTGACATCTTAGAGAAGGCATTTGCTTCCTGCGGATACAACTTTGTTGTAATGCAGAACGACAACCGTCACGCCATCGACATGGGTCTTAAATACGTTAACAACGATGCCTGCTACCCTTCACTTTGGGTTGTCGGACAGATCATGGACGAGCTTCACTCAGGTAAATACGACCTGAACAGAACCGCCGTTATCATGTCCCAGACAGGTGGCGGATGCAGAGCAACCAACTATGTAGGATTTATCAGAAGAGCTCTTAAGAAGGCCGGAATGGAGCAGATTCCTGTAGTTTCTCTGAACCTTTCCAAGCTTGAGGCTAACCCTGGCTTCCACATTAACGCTGAAATGCTTATGAGAGCTGCTTATGCCGCTATCTTCGGTGATGTGTTCATGAGGTGCGTTTACCGCATGCGCCCTTACGAGAAGGTTCCCGGCTCAGTTAATGCCTGTCACGAGAAATGGAAAAAGGTTGCTATCGACTTCGTTACTGCCAATACCTTAAGCTTCTTCAAGTTCCAGAAGCTGTGCCGTGAGATTGTTGAAGACTTTGACAAGATTGAGCTCACAGATCAGGTTAAACCAAGAGTAGGCGTTGTTGGAGAGATCCTTGTTAAGTTTGCACCGGCAGCAAACAATCACCTTGTTGAGCTGCTTGAAGCTGAAGGCGCTGAGGCTGTTGTTCCTGATCTTATCGATTTCATGCTCTACTGCTTCTACAATCAGATTTATAAGGCAAAAGAGCTTGGAACCTCCAAGAAGACTGCCCTGGCTATGCGAGGAGCTATCTGGGCTATAGAGAAGCTTCGCAGCGGCGCCACAAAAGCCTTTAAAAAGAGTGTTCACTTTGATCCACCAAACAGCATCTATCAGCTTGTAAAATACGCTGAGCCTATTGTTTCCATTGGAAATCAGACCGGTGAGGGATGGTTCCTTACAGGCGAGATGGTTGAGCTTATTAACGAAGGTGCTACAAATATCGTATGTACACAGCCATTTGGATGCCTTCCTAACCACGTTGTGGGTAAAGGCGTTATCAAGCAGATGAGACATCTGTATCCCGGCTGTAATATCGTAGCCATTGACTACGATCCAGGAGCATCTGAGGTTAACCAGCTCAACAGAATCAAGCTCATGCTCTCAACTGCTCAGAAAAAGGTTTTGGACGAACAAAAGAAAGCTATGTAATACAAAAGCCACGGCTTAAACGCCGTGGCTTCAGACTGTAGACAAAGTCCACGGCATTCGCCGTGGATTTTTCTTTGTAAAAGTGTCATGAACCCAGTATTTATCTGGGATTGAGGCACTTTTTCTGGTATAATAGAAGTATCAAAGTTGGGGATGGGGATTGCCTTTATGATGACTTCTAATACCGAAAGAAAACGCGAACAGATGCAGTTTGTGAGCATGGATGACCTGGTTCCCCAGGACCACATGCTACGTCTTATCGATAAAGCCATTGACTGGTCATTTATATATGACCTTGTTGAAGATAAGTATTCATCCGACATGGGCAGGCCCAGCATGGATCCTGTCACTCTCATAAAAATCCCATTCATTCAGTATTTATACGGAATCCGAAGTATGCGACAGACTATCAAGGAAATCGAGGTCAACGTTGCATACAGATGGTTCCTGGGCTTAGAGCTTAACGAACCTGTGCCACACTTCTCAACATTTGGAAAGAACTATACAAGACGATTTAAAGATACCGATCTCTTTGAGCAGATATTCCAGCGTATTCTTGAAGACTGTTACCGCTTCAAGCTTGTTGATCCTACTGCTGTATTTGTAGATGCTACTCATGTAAAAGCCAGGGCCAATAACAGAAAGATGCAGCATAAACTAGCAAAACAGGAAGCATTGTTCTACGAGGAAATGCTTAAGAAAGAGATAAATGAAGACCGCGCCGAGCATGGCAAGAAGCCGCTTAAAGACAAGGATGATGACAACGATAAAGGCGCCGGTGGTCATGATGATTTCAGCGATTACACAGATGATGTGCCAAAAGATACAAAGAAAGTAAGATGCAGCACTACAGATCCTGATAGTGGATGGTTCAGAAAAGGTGAGCACAAGAATGTATTCGCATACGGGGTAGAAACCGCCTGTGATAAGAACGGATGGATTCTTGATTACACGGTCAATCCTGGCAACGAGCATGACAGCCGTACATTCAAAGGACTCTACGACAAGATCAAGGATATCGGTGTTGAAACCATCGTTGCAGATGCAGGCTATAAGACACCAGCCATAGCCAAGCTTCTTATAGATGACGGCATCAAACCACTTCTCCCATACAAACGACCAATGACGAAGAAGGGATTTTTCAGAAAATCTGAGTTTGCTTATGATGAATACAATGACTGCTATATATGTCCTAACAATCAGGTTCTGGAGTATTCGACAACAAACCGTGATGGATACAGGGAATACAAGAGTTGTGGAAAGGATTGTGAAAGCTGCCCATACCTCGAGCAGTGCACACTTAGTAAGAACCATGTAAAGATGATTACTCGTCATATCTGGGAAGACTACATGGAAGTATGCGATGATATCAGATACACAGAGGGAATGAAAGATCTTTATTCCCATCGCAAAGAAACAATAGAAAGAATTTTTGGGACCGCCAAAGAAAACCACGGATTCAGATATACACAGATGTATGGCAAGGCGCGTATGGAAATGAAGGTCGCGCTTACCTTTGCGTGTATGAATCTGAAAAAGCTTGCAAGGATCAAGCATGAATGGCGGTTAGAGATGGCCTGATATAGGCTGTTTCTGACCTTTGTTCTGAACAAAATCCCCATAACATAAGAAAAATGGTCCAGAGAGCTACGCCCTCAGGACCACTTTGTCTACAGTCTGAAGCCACGGCTTAAACGCCGTGGCTTATGTTTTATCATGTTAATGAAATTATTTAAGCTTAGATTTTAATCTTTCAATAGCATCCTCATGTCTCTGTATAGCATAGGTTGCTGACTTGATCTTAAGCTCAGTAGACATCTTCTTTTCATGGATCTCATTGCACTTGATATAGTACTCAAGAATACTCTCATCCTCAACTTCAAGGAATTTATCAGCAATACAGCCAGGAAGCACAAACTTCTTGGTTACGTCTGCGAACTTGACTTCGATGTATTTTCCATCCTGACTGGTAACAACACCTTCACCAAATTTCTTGTGGTTTACTTTGAGGTTTAAAGCGGATTTCTCACCCAGGGCTGATTCCTCTTTCTCCAGCGCGCTAAGCTCAGCCTCCAGCTCCTCCTGAGAGTTCTGAAGCTCTTCTATCTGCCTGGTATTCTCATCAAGCATTTCCTTAGTCTTTTTGGTAGGCTTTTTCTTAAGATCAGTAGAATTTACATTTGCATCTTCGTTTTCAAGATTTAGAGGCATAAGTTTTCTCCTTGAGGAAAATTAACGACTTAACATATTTATTTTAACTTATTTAAATAAAAATTACAACTCTGTGGTCTTTCCTCCCGGAAGTTCAATTGTCTTTTTATCAACTTCAAGCCAAACGGTCATTGCACTCGGATTATAAGCAAAATCCCCATTAACAGAGACCTGCACACGGCTTGCTGCATCAAAATAATCAACTATTTCAATGTTTGTTGCATACCATATATCTGATTTGTTTTCAATTTTTTTAGAAAACTTTTCGATAATATTCCAATTATCGTCTCTTTCAAACTCGTAACTGTGTCCCCAGACATACATCATATACATATACTGTGACTTATGAAGCTTTATGAATTCCTTATACAGATCCTCGAAGGATGGATTGGCGTGGTGACATGTTGGATTCCATCTAAGAAAATCATTTGGTAAATCGAAGCTACAGGTGGAATTCACTGTCCTGGCATGGCGTATGCCACAAGCTTTAAGTGCGTCAACTACCCTGTCATCAAATGAGCCGTTTGGATAAGCCAGTCCTCTGACAGTATATCCCATAACTTCTTCAAGAGCCTGTCTGTCATTAATTATCTGTTTAACAATCTGCTCCCTGGGACATCTGGCAATTGTTGGGTGAGTCACGCTGTGGCAGGCTACTTCATGGCCCTTATAAAGCTTTTTATACTCGGAAAGAGGTATTCTCTCGTCATATGAATTCTTAAAGGAATTCTTCTCCATCCCGGAATTGACATTAAATGTCCCCTTCAGATTATGTTCATTAAAGATCTCAACAAGTCTTCTGTCAGGTATCTTTCCATCGTCATAGCTTAGAGTAAGTACTTTGTATTTACCGCCCGGGAACTGGGTGTAGATTTTTCTTAATTTTTTTGATTTTGACATGGGATTTCTCCGATTAAGTTGTTTTTGGAAGAGACATGCCAGGTTTTTGATTTCCCTGGCTTTATTTCAACGATTACCAGTTCCATCTGACTAATTTGTCATGTTCGCGTCGGACTGTGTATTTTTAGCTTCGAGTTTAGCTTCTAGTTCGGCAATTATTCTAGCTTGTTCTGCATTTTCCTCTCTGAGCTTCTTGATTTCATTCTCTCTCCATACCTGATGTCGAAGAAAATCATCACGCTCACGGGCAATCTTAACGGTATTATAATCCTTGTTTGAAAGATATAATGTTTCAACAGCGGAGTTCATATAATCGTTATCATTTGCTATCATTTTCAGCTCCTCCCATGTTTTTGATTTAAAGAGGCGTGCCCAGGTATCGATTTTCCTGGCTTTATCTTCATTAGTTGCCAGATCTATCTGATTTAATGATATCACAATGAGATTAAACCTGTCAGTATAAAGATGCCCGTCTATAGCATTTCTCATTTGATATATTCCATAGAATTCTGGATGATCTTCAAATGGCGTGAAATCAAGAAAGCCTATCTGATAAGCCCTGCGGACTTTGCTAAAGTCATCGCCATGATCAAGATTGTCAAACTCTCTGCATAGATAACATAGAGATCGGTACTGCCAATTATTATAATTTTTAACCTGCATTTCCAAATTTAGTGCAGTATCATCATTAAGGTTTACAACAATATCCATTCTGTATTCCTTGTCCGTGATGATTGTACCTGGCTTAACTTCATTTGTAATTTCCAGACTACTAATTTCTTCGTCCTTAAGTCCAAGAATAGAACATAACAACCCCTTAAGGGCATATTTGTTTTCCTGAAATACAATTCGAAAAATGTAGTCATTAGTCATGCCATAAGGTATAACTCCCTTTGCCTTTAGATAATCCTTTCCTGTGAATTTGTTTGTGATAGTGTTACTCATAAAAATCCCTTCTTATTTATTTGTTTGAAACTTTCAGCGAACGTGCTGATGCCTGCCATGAACATGACAGACTGGCTCTGAACGAACACAAATGATATGATAACAAACCAATATACTAAAAGTCTTTAAGACTTTCTTAATTTTTCAAGGGATTTCTTAAGGAGTTCTTAAGGTTATCTTAAAGAGTTTACGGAATTTTGATCGCAAGTTATTTGCATAATAAAGCACCCAAGACTATAGTCCTGGGCGCTTTGACTTAGCTTATATTATCCAATAGCTTTTGCTCCGAATTTTGCAGCAAGGCCAAGGAATCCGCAGTATCCGTTATCGTCAAGGAGAGCCTTGAAATCTGTTCCTGCAGGAATATTAACCTGGAACTGCTGTCCATCCTTAGTGTAAACTACATTAACTGCTACGTCACTTCTTGATGAAAGAGTCTCAGCAACCTGTGCGTCAATCAGAGAAACCTCTGTTGTTCCAAATACGAATACACCACCAGCAGGAGTTGCTTCGTATGAAGCCTTCAGTGCATCTCTAATCTGTCCATATGTGCAGCCACTGATATTTGCGAACATTGTAAATGTATTAGCTGAAGCTTTGCCCATTGCAGGGATAGGAAGATCGTTTCCGGCATCTGTAAGTGCGAACCAGATATCAGGAGCCTTCTCAGGTCCAGGACCCCAATCTACGTACTGAGGCTGTCCGTCTGTTCTGATAATAACGCTGTGCTCACCAATTCTAACGCCTGCCGATCTTGTTGCGCTCTGGCCGGGATCAAGTGTTATATTCCATCCCCAAATTACACCGCTATCTTCGCCCTGTGTCTGGCTTGTCATAACTGTGTTATCTCCAAAGTGCTCATCTCTATCATAATAACGACCATACCAGAGATTATCAAAAGGATGGTCCCCAGATGAAATCTGCATAGCATACTCACCGTCGGTCATTGTAAATGCATTCTCATCACCATAAATGATAGCGCGATCATTGCCCCCTATCATCGTATCTGCGCCGGAACCAACAACAAATGTCTGAGGCTGATCAGTATTATTTGTTACATTATAATCAAACGATACTGCATCCTCATAGAGATGCGGAATAATAGTCGTTGTAGCGCCATTATGCTCATAAGGTGTACCATATGAAAATGAATCGTTGCCATTAATTGTTCCGCTTGAAGTATTATTTACAAACGTACCATATCCACCATAAGTACCACCGTCATAATCTCCATAGGTACTGCGGATGTATTCACCATCTTCTCCAACACCATGAACATTTAAGCCATAGTCTCTGGCATTATATCCCATTACATCATTTCGTTCAGCCTGCTGAATAGCACCGTCACCCTCGCCACTTGCTACATCATCAGTTGCAGCCAAGGAAGTAAATGACAGCCCTCCTGCAAAAAGGATAGCTGATGTTAAAATAACACCATTCTTGATTAGTAATTTCACATCTCTCATCATAACCCTCCTTAATAAATTAAAAAATTTTAAACCCACACGTTTACCCGATAACGAAATTTTGTTAACCGGGTATGTTTAGTCTAACGCTATAAGGTGGTCATGTAAAGAGTCCGATGTCACGTAAAGTGGCAGTCGAACGCCGCGGAGTCAGATAATATATAGCATTCAAAAGTTTATGAAATAAGTATTAAATTTATTAAGAAATATCTTAATAAAATATTATGATTTTATAAATATTCATGTTTTTCATTCCACATTTTTACAACAAAAAAACACCCGGGAAATGATCCCGGGTGCCCTGATTTAACTATCAATTATCCGATAATTGTTGATCCAAAGATTGATGCAAGCTTAAGGTAGCCAGCAAATCCTGTCTCATCAAGAACAGTCTTGTAATCATAACCAGCAGGAACCTTTACAAGGTAAACATGCTCGCCATAAGGGAATACAAGCTCGATTGTTACATCACTTCTTGTTGCGAACTTCTCGCACATTTCTCTGTCTACAACAGAAACCTTTGTTGTTCCGATAACAAATACGCCACCAGCAGGAGCCTTTGCATAATCTTCCATAACAACATCCTTGTACTGCTCAGATGTTGTGCCACCAAGATCTACAAAGAGAGTAGCTGTCTTAGCCTCTGCATTTCCCATGTTTGTGATAGGAAGTGCCTGCCCCTTCTCTGTGAGTGCACGCCATACGCTAGGAGCCTTTGCAGGAGCAGGACCCCACTCCTCATAAACAACTTTCTCAACGTTTGATGTCTCTTCGTTTGTAGGAACTACTACAGGGTCAACTACTGGCTCAACAACAGGCTCTACTACTGGCTCTACAACTGTAGGCTCAGGTGTTACAGGTGTAAGATCTACTACAGGTGCATTAACGACAAAATCAGTCTCACCAAGTCTTGCTCCAGCAGATCTGGTTGTTGTTGCATTTGGTGCAAGAGTAACGTTCCATCCCCATGTTACGCCACTGTCAACACCTGTAAGCTGCTCAGTCATTACTGCGTTTTCTGCAAAATGAGAACGTACATCGCCGTAGTAACCATACCAGAGATTGTCAAATGCATCTGAAACATTAACACGAATTGACTGATCTCCATTTGTCATTGTGAAGGAATGATCATCACCATAAATTGTAGCGTGGTCATCTCTTCCGATCATTGTGTCTGCAAGAGAACCAACTCTGAATGTCTGCTCAGTATCTGTGGTATTCCTAAGTGTGTAGTCAATGATAACGGCATCATCAGTAAGTCTGGGAGTAATAGTAGTTCCAATTCCCTGGCTGACATACTCCTGGCCATAAGCAAAAGATCCGTTGTTGACTGTTGTAGCGCCAGAACTTGCATCATTGATGTAAGTATCATAGCAGCTGTCACTGTAAGTACTCTGGATATACTCTTCATTTTCACCAACACCATGGATATTGAATCCATAGTTTTCTTGACCGCTTGTTGAACGATTCGCCAGCCAGCTGTCACGAACGTTGTACCCCATTGCACTGTTGTGTGCTTCCTGAGGTATGTCTTCGGCAAAAGCCGTGAAAGGCATTCCACATACAAGAGCTACTGCACCAGTTGTGGCAATTCCTTTCTTTAATACTCTTTTCATACTCATAACACTTTCCTCCTTGAGTAGAACTACTGAAAAGTAGTTTCAAAAAATAGTCTGGCGATGTAATAATTATTCGCCGAATTATATTTTACCAAATGTCAAAAATTTGTCAAGCACAAAAAACCGCTAAATATCGGTATTTCAGAGATTTTTTTGTCTGACTACGGAAAGTATTTTTATTATATTGTTTCACGTTTATAACATATTGATTAATATTCTTGTAATATATCAAAAACGGGATACTGTGGAACCGTTCTCTTTGTTCCAGTACCCCGTTTATATTAATACTGTCATTTAAATCTTCTGTGTCAGATCCTTATGTGCCATATGCCTCTTCTCTTCGTCCAGAATCTGTCCCCATTTATATGGAGTATTCTGATAAACGTAGTAGTTGAGCCAGTTGGAATAAAGATTATTTGCATGTCCTCTCCAAACCAGGTCTGGACGATTTTCCGGATTATCATCAGGATAATAATTTACCGGTACATCAATAGGCAGCCCCTTTGATAAGTCTCTTTTATACTCTGTGTCCAGTGTAAGTCTGTCATATTCCCCATGTCCCATTGCAAAAATCTGACTTCCTGACTTGTTCATGCACAAAAATACTCCTGCAATTGGAGATTCCGCAAGAACAATCAGATCATCACAGGCATGGATCTCATCAGCCGGTGTCTCAGTATGCCTTGAGTGAGGCATGTAAAAGACATCGTCAAATCCTCTTACAAGCGGCACCTTTCTGTTCATTACTCTGTGCTGATATATACCAAATCTCTTGGAATCCAGAGGCTTTTTATCTATGCCGTAGTGGTAATAGATTCCTGCCTGAGCTCCCCAGCATATATGGAAGGTAGATGTTACATTTACCTTGGACCACTCAAAAACTCTGCAGAGCTCATCCCAGTAATCAACCTCTTCAAAGGGCATCTGTTCAACAGGAGCTCCGGTGATTACCAGTCCGTCATAGGTATTATCCTTAAGCTCATCAAAGGTATGATAAAAACGATTCAGATGGTTCGGTGATGTATTTGTTGAATGGTGCGAACTCATCTGCATAAAGGACACATCGATCTGAAGAGGTGTATTGGACATGGAACGAAGGAGCTGAAGCTCAGTATCCTCTTTAAGGGGCATCAGATTCAGAATACAGATCTGCAGGGAACGGATATCCTGATGCATAGCCCTGTTCTCATCTACAACAAATATGTTTTCCTTTTCAAGTATGTCTCTTACGGGTAAGTCGTTTTTTACTTTGATTGGCATTTTTATTCTCCTTACTGGTTCGCTGTACGGATTTGTCCGCTTGCGACCATATTATTGTAGCATAGAAAGAAATTCTGCTTCATCTATAATTTTGATTCCAAGCTCATTTGCCTTGGTGAGTTTGCTTCCGGCAGCTTCTCCGGCAAGTACAAGGCTGGTTTTCTTTGAAACACTGCCTGAAGCCTTACCACCATTCTTAACTATAAGCTCTTCTGCTTCTTTTCTTCCAAGAGTTGGAAGAGTTCCGGTGACAACAATTGTCATTCCAGCGAGCTTATCAGAAGCTCCTTCATCTTTAACGGCCTTCATGTTAAGCCCAAGCTCGCGCATGTCCTGAAGGATCTTAAGGTTCTTTTCATCATGGAAGAATTCATACAGATCCTGAGCAGTCGTAAGTCCGATATCAGGTATGCTGGTAAAGCCCTCAAGAGTTACCTTGGAAAGGTCATATAAGTCGTCAAAATGCTTCATGATCTCTCTTGCGGTGGATTTACCCACATTGCGGATTGCAAGACCTGTAAGGAGTCTTACGGGATCATTTTCTTTGGATTTCTCGATCTCGTTAAGGAGCTTGTCGGTATTCTTCTCTTTCCCTATCAGACCTTTTTCTATGAGTGTTGCTCTATAGTCCTTTAAGTGATAAATATCCGCGTAGTTATGAAGATATCCCTCACTTACCAGCGCATCTATCAAAGTATCACCAAGTCCCATAATATTCATGGCATCACGGGATACAAAATAAGCAATTGTCCTTGTCACCTGAGCCGGACAGCTTGGATTGATGCATCGGATGTCTGCTGTATCCTCTTCTCTGACAAGATGTCCGCCGCAAACAGGGCATTTATCAGGTGCCTTAAAGACTTCAAAAGGCTCTTTTACGCAGCCATTTAACTTGGGGATTATCTCACCGCTCTTAAAGAGCTTGTAGTGTCCACCAATACCGATTTTCATATCGGTAATATAGTCCTGATTATGTAGTGTAGCTCTTGATACGCTTGTTCCGCAGAGCCTTGCCGGCTTACCGGTTTCTGCATCATGGAAGCTTCCGGTAAAGGTGAGCTTGCCTGTTCTGCCCACATCCACCAGAATTTCATCCATCTCTACAATTCTCTCCTCAGGCGGATACTTGTAAGCTATATGCCCACTTGAGTACTTGGAACCAGCCGGGAAATCATCTCTCCAGGCTACATTGTCAACCTTGATTACCGCGCCGTCCAGATCAAACTCAAGGTCAGATCGCATCTCGCCAATGGCATCAATCTGTGCGTTTACATCTGCTGCACTCTCGCATGCCTTGTGATAAACAGTCCTGACACCCGCATTCTCAAGAATATCAAGTCCCTTAACATGAGACTGTCTGATCTCATCCGGACCATCCTGAACGTTAAATACAAACATCTTAAGTCCACGCTCTTTGGTGATTGCAGGATCTAGCTGACGAAGCGTTCCCGCGGCCAGATTTCTGGGATTTGCCGCAATCTTTTTACCATTTTTCTCCTGCTCTGCATTGAACGCCTCAAAAGCCTCATGGGACATGTATACCTCACCCCTGAGTTCAAGATATTCGTAAGGCAAATCAATGACCTTCTGAACATCAGGAATTACCAGCGCATTGGCTGTGACATCCTCACCGATAAGGCCGTCTCCTCTGGTCTCCGCCATCTGCAGATGGAGCTTATTATCTGAAGGATCCTTTCTGTATCTAAGGGACAGACTAAGCCCGTCAATCTTCTGCTCAACAGAAAAAAGAGCTCCCGGATGCCTGTCATGCACCTTATTAACAAAGGCCGCCACATCCTCTTTATTAAACACATCTTCAATTGAAAGCATTGGAACATTATGCGTGATCTTGACACCGGCCTCCCTCTTAGCGGTACCGCCGACAATCTGACTGGGCGAATCCTTTGTCACAAGCTCCGGATTCTCCCGCTCAAGGCTCTTGAGCTTTTGCATTAGCTGATCATACTCGTAATCTGAGATTTCAGGTGTATCCTGATTATAATAAAGATCCATATGATGCCTGATATTAGCGACCAGAGCATCATACTCTTTTCTGAGTTCTTCTGTAGCCATCAGTATTCCCCCAACTGTTATTTATTTCGTAAGTCCGGTGTCCCGGAGCAGTTTTTTCACCTCATCCTCCGACAGATGCTGGTATTTGCCGGGCTTAAGATCGTGGTTTTTAAGTTCCACGCACATTACCCGGATTCTCTTAAGGCTTACAACATTATACCCCAGCTCTGCGCACATGCGCCTGATCTGTCTGTTAAGGCCCTGGGTCAGGATTATGTTAAAAGACCTTTTTCCTGTCCGCTTAACTGTACAAGGCCTTGTGGTTCTGTCCAGTTCCTTAAGATAAACGCCCAGAGACATCCTCTTTAGAAAATCCCCGTTCACGTCCTTATCTACTGTAACCTCGTACTCTTTTTCATGTTTATTGGCGCCCTTCATCATAGCCTGTATCAGGTCGCCGTCATCGGTCATTATAAGAAGTCCCTCGGAATCCTTATCGAGCCTTCCAGCGTAGGTGACGCGCTTGGAAAAGCCAAGGTCCTCAACAACAGTGCGCTCTGCATGCTCATCTTTTTCTGTGCAGACAACACCCACAGGTTTGTAGTAAGCAAGATATGTATGCTGCCGGGCCGGATGGATCTCTTTTCCGTCATAACAGACCTTGTCAGAATCGGAAACATCTGCGCCCTGGGAAGGAATAGCCCCATTGACTGTTATCCTGCCGGCATCTATTAACTTGTCGGCCTCCCTTCTGGAGCAGACTCCGCAGGAAGCTACGAATTTATTTAGTCTCATATCTTATCAAAAAGAGGAACGGCTGTTAAATTCCGTTCCTCTGTAATTGCAGTTTCTAAATGGTTTAAAGTGATGCCATGCTCTCAATGGCATTTTCAGCGATTATGCAGTCGTAGCTCTCCTTGATGTGAGCGATCACATTGGGATTGCTGGCCTGGAAATGACCGAATTCGTAAGCCATTGTAAACAGAGAAGCAAATACCTTGGGACTCTCATTCTGTCTGTTAAGATCAAGATAATAATGCTCGTTCTCGTGGTTCTTGTAGAGGCTGCTGGTGATCTTAAGCCCCTTTGGAGCCTTCTTGCAGAAGTCTATAACAGTTGAGATGTCGGCGAATTCAAAAACGTATTCGTTGAATTTAAGCCTTCTGGCATCTTTCTGTTCCTGAGTTAGCTCTCTCTTCTTGGCTGCGCCTGTGGAGATCTTGTCAGCCTTGCTTCTGGCGCTGGCCGGTGTGGCATTATTATTGACAGAAAGTTTATTGTCTGCTGTGTTGTTATCCTGTGCAGGTTGATCCTTGCCTATCATGTCTTTGACGGAATTGGTCAGCTGCTTGAGGCTTCTGAGGTACTCATTTAGCCTGTTAATACGCTCTTCGCTGGCTGCATCGCCGATATCTTCAAGGATGTTCTTGGGTATCTGGATGCCTGCCTTCTCGGTGAGGTTCTTTAAAATCTCACCAAATGAAGCTGAAGCGTTCTCAGAAAGTGTAAGTGAAATGGAATGGTCAGGCAGAACTGTTATCTGCATTGGCATAAATGCTCCGGTGGGCTTGTAATCAACCTCTTCCTCGGCCTTCTTCATAACCTCATGAAGGAAATCCATGGCCTCTTTCTTCTTCTCGAAGAGATCCTCGAGCTTGATGCCCTGTTCATCCATATCATCTTCAGTTATTATGCAGGTTACTGTATCTTTATTAATTCTCTTAAATTCCATAATTTATCCTGTTTTCTTACAAATACAACAATTGACTTTGGAATGTATCATACCACAATTAGCAGATTCTTGGAAGTCCTTCCCCGTACATGGGCCCTACTACGCGCTGTCCGCCGATTTTGGTCCTGACTGTGAGAGCATGCATTTCAAGCTCGTTCTCGCCCTTGGAAACGCTGCCTATTATTGCGGCATTCTCACCGTAGCGGGATTTCTTTATTAGCAAAAGAGCTTTCTCCGCGTCCTGGCCATCTACAGACAATACCATCTTGCCCTCATTGCCCATGTAAATTGGATCAAGGCCAAGAATTCCACAGAAATCACGAACAGCAGGTGATACAGGCAGGTTTGTTTCATTCAGTTCAATACAACATTTTGAAGCTTCGCAGAATTCATTAAGTACGGTTCCGAGGCCACCTCTGGTGACATCTCTCATTGCGTGGACACGTATTCCTCCGTTCATCAGCTCTTTTACCATCTCTACCAGTGGTGCGTTGTCAGAGACAATGTTGGTATCAATGCCCATTCTGGTGCCGAGGATTGCTGCGTGGTGATCACCGAGGTTACCTGAAATGATGATTGCATCGCCGTCCTGGAGCTTGAAGGGGCCTGGAACATCGAGGTCGTCAGGGATGAAGCCTACTCCTGAAGTGTTGATGATAAGGCCGCTCTCGCCGCCTTTGTTCTCAATTACCTTGGTATCGCCTGTTACAACCGTTACTCCGGCTTCCTTAGCTGTTTCTGCCATGGATGTGATAACTCTGTCGAGAACTTCAATATCAAGGCCTTCTTCAAGGATGCATCCGCAGGTGATGTATTTAGGTACTGCGCCGCTCATTAAAAGATCATTAACGGTTCCACATACGCTAAGGCGTCCGATGTCTCCACCGGGAAATTCTATGGGTGTTACAACAAAAGAGTCTGTTGTCACGGCCAGTTTACCGGCTCCGGGAACTACTGCTGAGTCCTCGAGCCTGTCGAGATATTCGTTTTTGAAGTGCCTGGCGAACACTTCTGAGATCAATTTGGAAGTGGATTCTCCGCCGCTTCCGTGCGCCATTGTTATCTTCATAATATTCCTCACCGGGAAGCTCTTCCCGAAATGTAATAGTTGTAGCAGCTGCCTTCTGTTGAAACCATGCAGGCTCCATGAGCATTATCTGGGGTGCAGGCCTTACCAAACAAAGGACACTGATCAGGGCTTAATTTGCCCACAAGAACCTGAGCGCAGGAGCATCCAGGCGGCATGTGGTCCTCATCAAGGCCGATACTGCCGGCATCGTAGGACGCATACTCGTTTCGAAGTACCATTCCCGAACCTGCGACCTTTCCCATTCCTCTCCAGGAGGCATCAGTCTCTACAAAATATTTATCGACACATTCCTGTGCTTTCTTATTACCTTCTTTAGAAACAACCTGTTTATATAGGTTTTTGCACTCGCCATGACCGCGCATTTTGATAAGCGCATAGATAGTCATAAGGAGCTGCTCGCCCTCAAAGCCCGATACCACAAAGGGGATTCCAAGCTCTTTTGCCAGATCCTCAAATACTCCGTAGCCTGTTACGGCTGCCACGTGTCCGGGTGCGATAAAGCCGTCAATGTTGTTTTCGCTTCCGGCTACCCATCTGATGACCTGAGGCATTGTTTTAAGGGATGTAAGAATCTTAAGGTTCTTAATGTCCTGCTTTATTGCTTCCTCGACAAGTAAAGCGTAAACAGGCGTTGTTGTCTCAAATCCTATAGCCGCAAATACATAGGTAATCTGCGGATTCTCCCTGGCCTGATTTATTGCATCCATTGGCGAATAAAGCATTTTGACTCTGGCGCCGTCCGCCTTGGCATCAGCAAGGGATTTATTTGTTCCTTTAACCCTGATGAGATCTCCAAAAGTCAGCACGCATGTATTCTCAGTCAGCGACAATTCCACAAGCTTGTCGATAACTGCCGTCACTGTCACGCACACAGGACATCCCGGTCCGGATATAAGATGGATCTTTGGTGAAAGCATTGAATGAATACCGTTCTCAGATATGGCAGCCGTATGGGTACCACAGACCTCCATGATCCTGATCTCCGGTCCATCATAGTTTTTTAAGGCTTCTACGATGTCTTTTAACATAAGTCTTCTATTTCCTTAAACATGTCTTCCAGCTCGTTGGCAGTTTCATCGTCCATGGTCTGTATAATGCAGCCTGCGTGGACTAAAACCCTGTCGCCTACCTTAACATCAACAAGTCCAGCCTCTGCTTTTACAATGTTTCCGCTAAAATCAACGGTGGCTTTTGTGCCATCCATTTTAATTACTTTGCCCGGTAATGCTACGCACATAAATTTCTCCAATTCTTAATTAACATCATGCTCTGCACTCTTTAGAAGCATCGCATAATATGCCTGGCCCAGGGAAATTCCTCCATCTCCCAATGGCACTTTCTGATTCCAATATACTTCAAAGCCCCGCTTCTTAAGAGCATCAATGGACTTTGATAATATGATTCTGTTATTAAATACGCCTCCTGAAAGGCATACAGTATTAATTCCTGATTGCTCACGAAGCGCCTCAAATGCACTTACGATTGCCTTTATGATAGCCAGGTGGAATCCAAGTGAAATCTCACCCGTGCCAATTTCCTTCGTATTATAGCACAGATAGATGTCCCTAAATAAGGACAGCTGATCGAATACCAGTCCGTCATTTGTTTTGGCAAAAGACATCTCGAAGGAAGGACATGTATCGCAGCCCTCGGGGTGCTCATCAAGATATTCCCATGCTGCTTTCTCAAGGCTTATTGCGCATTCACCTTCATAGGAATTGTAATTGCATATACCCAGAAGCGCTGAAACCGCATCAAATAGTCTTCCCATACTTGATGAATCAAATGCTCCCGCGCCGGCTTTTTGCGCTGCGCTTAGCATTTTAAGCTCAGGTGTTTCCTTTACGCTTTCTGCATAAAGCAGCCCCTGGTCAAAGCACTGAGCTATATAGCAGTTCATGGTCTGATTGGCATTTTTAGCGGCTTCATCACCGCCAACCAGTTTGACGTATGACAAATGTCCGCATCTGACGGGAGTTTGTCTGTTTATTTGAATAAACTCGCCTCCCCAGATGGCACCGTCAAGGCCATAGCCGGTACCGTCAAATGCTGCTCCTATAGCCTCATTTAAGCCGTTTTCCGCCATGACTGAATAGATATGAGCAAAATGATGCTGAAGCTTTAATTGCTCACCTGCAAGCTTATCTGCAACAAATGAAGATACATATCCCGGATGCAGATCACTTACAATCACATCCGGATTTATGGAAAAGAGCTGCTTATAAATCTCAGCAACGCTCCTGTAATAACCAATTGATGACAACTCATTTTTCAGGTCAGATATGTAATGAGTTGTGAGTATTTTATCTTTTTTTGCAAAGGATATGGTGCTCTTTAAATCTCCGCCACATGCCATGATACACTCAGAAACTTTCTCAAATTCCTCATGTCCTTCAACAACAAATGGCAGAGGTGCATATCCTCTTGCTCTTCTGATAAATTGGGCATATTCGCCGTTTTCACAGGACACAACAAATACTACTGAATCGTCCTGTCCAAGGTTTATTGCCCTTTCATGATAAAGAACACCTGAAAGTCCCTGTAGTTTCTCTAGAACATCCTCATCCTTGTAAATAATAGGCTCATCTGAGATATTACCACTGGTAACTATCAATGGGCCAACCTCATCGCAAAGAAGTCTGTGTATACCTGCAGAAGGAAGAAATGCGCCGATATAGCGGCTGTTCTTGTCCACTTCCTCAGGGAAATCACGCTTTTTCTTTAAAAGAACTATAGGACGGGCAAGGGAGTTTAAAAGCTTGCTCTCTTTAGGGCTCACATATGCATATTCGCTGGCATGTTCTGTGGTACTGAACATTATCGCAAAGGGCTTGTTTTCTCTGCCCTTTATCTCACGAAGCATCTTTGCAGGTACGCTTTCAGGTTTGCATAATAGCTGATATCCTGATATGCCTTTTAACGCAATAATTCCGCCCTCTTTTAAATCTTTGGCAGCAGCTGATACTGCATCTTCCCTATCCAAAACAGGGGCATTTTCGCCCTTATTTTGCTGATATTTCATCTGTGGGCCACAACTGTGGCAGGATATCGTCTGTGCATAATGTCTTCTGCCTGAGCCATATTCACGGCTGCAGTCAGGACACATTTCAAATGCAGACATTGTGGTAGTCTGCCTGTCATACGGAAGTCTGTACGTTATTGAAAACCGCGGTCCACATATAGCACAGCTAATTAGCGGATATCTGTATCGCCTGTCATTCTTATCCAAAAGCTCTTTTGTACACTCTTCACAGATTCCAATATCCGGAAGGAATACAGGCAGTTCCGAAGAAAGATCAATCTCTTTGCTATCTATAATGATAAAACAAGACTCATTAGAGATGTCTTTTTCCGAATCATCTACCTTAACAGAAAGGACAAAGGCACCCTGTGGCATCTCTTTTTCTATACAGCAAACAAAAGAGGCTATAGCTGCGTCGTCACCTGAAACATAAATCTCCACAGCTGCCCCTATGTTCTTTACATTGCCAACAAGGCCGTATTCAGTTGCCTTTTCTGCAATAAAGGGGCGATAACCAACACCCTGTACCGCCCCTTTAACTGTTATTTTTTTATTCATTCTTCTCTGCTGGTGCAGGAGCTGCCTGTGCAGGTGCCTGTGCCGGTGTAGCCGGTGCTGCAGTTGTAGCCTGAGCCGGAGCTGCCTGACTGGGCGCAGCCTGTGCTCCCTGTGCTGCCTGAGCTGCTTTCGCTGCGGCTGCAGCTGCTGCTCTTTCCTTAGCTGCCTTCATAAGTGCTTCCTGAGCTGCAATAGCCTTCTCGGACTGCTTAAAGGTCTTGGTAACTTTCTCAGAGCCGGGCTCCTGGAACCTAAGTCCCATAGAAAGTGACTTCTTAGGACAGTTATCAACACAGCATCTGCACTGGATACAGCTCATAGGCCTGATGGACCAGGTCTTCTCATTCTTATCCACTGTGATAGCATGTGTCGGACACTTTATTGAGCAAAGTCCGCAGAGGATGCAAAGATCCATGTCGTTCTCAACATGTCCTCTTGTTCCTGCCGGAAATTCTTTTTCATACTTTCTTGTCTTTGGTTTAGAAAAGAGATTTGAAAGTACTGTTTTATTAAAGCTTACAATTGCCATTTTTATCTCCTTTACTCTCTAATGATCATCTCTCTGTACAGCTGATACATGGATCAATTGTAAGAACTAGAATAGGCACATCAGCAAGGTCACAGCCCTTAAGGGTCTCAACCAGGCCTGAGAGATTGGCAAAAGTGGGAGTGCGGACTCTCATTCTGTCTATGAACTTTGTTCCGTTTGCTTTTACGTAGTAGATAGCTTCGCCTCTTGGCTGCTCAAGTCTCATAACATACTCGCCGTTAGGCATTCCCTTAACAGGAACATCTACAGGACCTGCAGGCATCTTGTCGATACACTGACGCATGATGTCGAAGGCCTGGAATATCTCTCTGATACGGCAGTCAGTACGAGCATAAGAATCACCCTCTGTACTGATGATAGGCTCAAACTCGATATCGCCGTAAGCAGCGTAGCCTGTAGTTCTGATATCTCTTGAGATACCACTTGCTCTAAGGAATGGTCCTGCGCATCCAAGCTCATCAGCCTGCTGAGCTGTCAGAACACCAACTCCGCGAAGTCTGGTCTGAACAGCCATATCGTTAAGGAATGGCTTGGAAATAACTTTAAGGTCCTCTTCCATCTTGTCGATCCTGCGACGGAAGTCTTTTAACATATCATCGGTGATATCTCTTCTGGTTCCGCCTATCTTCATTACGGAAAAGATAACGCGGCCGCCGGTAGAAGCTTCGAACATATCAAGAGCTTCCTCACGAAGTCTCCAGCACTCCATATAAAGAGACTCAAATCCAAAAGCATCTGCAAGAAGTCCAAGCCACAGAAGGTGGGAATGAACTCTTGAAAGCTCAGACCAGAAGGTCCTAAGGTACTGTGCTCTTGAAGGCACTTCAATATCCATGATGTGCTCTACAGCTTCGCAGTATCCAAGGCCGTGGCCCAGTGAGCAGATGCCGCAGATACGCTCTGCAACATATACCATCTCGTTAAAATCTTTTTTATCAACCAGCTTCTCAAGACCTCTGTGAATGAAACCGATGGAAGGGATTGCTTCTACAACCTTCTCATCCTCCATTACAAGGTCAAGATGTATTGGTTCCGGAAGAACCGGATGCTGGGGTCCAAATGGAATTACACTTCTAGTAGACATTTAGGTTCCTCCAATTATTTAAACGGTGTCTCGATCGCTGTGCGATAGAGCTTTCCTTCAAAGTCGATGTTGATCATCTTGATCTGAATTCCAAAGAGATCATGCATCTCATTCTCATAGATGAATGCGCATGGATAGATGCTGGTGATGCTGGAAATCTCCTGGTCTTCAGGAAGTATGATCTTGAGGTTCTTCATCTCAAGGTCTTTTCCAAAGGTATAAATAAGTTCGTAAGCATCCGGAATTCTTGTGGCGCACTGCTGGATAAGGTGATATCCGGCATATTTAAGCTTCTGAGATTCATCAATAATGCTCTTGGGATCTACACTTATAAACTCTGTATTCACTGGGCGTTATCTCCTTTCTCAGAATTTGCTGCTGGTGCAGCCGAAGCAGCTGCAGGTGCTGGAGCCGGTGTTGCCGGCTTAGGTGCAGTAGGATTAGCTGCATTTGCTGTAGGTGCCGCTGGCTTAGGTGCGGGCTTGGCAGTTGCTTTGATCTTTTCTTCAGCCTGCTGTCTGAGAGCTTCCTCTGTAAGAACGGCGTCATACTGGTTACTTGGATCATAGTCATCAGCAGTCATATGAATAGCCATCTTGGAATAATCTACTGTACAGTAGCCCTGTTTCATGGACTCTTTTAACTTCTTCCTCTTCTCCTCTAATATGCCTACAGCCTTGACTACTCCTTCAATAAGAGCCTCAGGTCTGACTGCACACCCGGGAACATATACATCAACAGGTACTACCTTGTCTGCTCCGCCAAGAATGTTGTAGCACTCCTTGAAGATACCGCCGTCACAGGCGCATATTCCGCAGGCAACAACTACCTTAGGGTCGGGCATCATATTATAGAGCTGTCTTACAACAGGTGCTGTCTGAGCATTGATTCCTCCTGTAAGAAGCAATACGTCTGCATGTTTGGGATTACCGGTGTTGATGATACCAAATCTCTCAACGTCATAGAGAGGAGTCATGGTAGCAAGAACTTCTATATCACAGCCGTTACAGCTGGATCCGTCATAATGTAACACCCATGGTGATTTTGCAATGTTCATCTGTTTACTTCCCTTCTATCTTATTTCAGTACATCGAGAATCAGCAGGTTTGTGCCTGCAAAAACAAGAATAACTGCCCATGTTACCTTGAGCATTGTTATGTATTTTACTCTTGGGAACACATTGTCTATAAGGGTCTCAAGGAAGAATACGATTACAATGGCAATTATTGCCCATACTCTGCTGATAGGATTCTGAGTAATAAAGAACATTCCAACAATGCCCATCATAAGTACTGTGTCATACCACTCAGCGATCTCAACAAATGCCAGGTTGCTTCCGGAGAGGTCTGTTGTAAGTCCCTTAACCATCTCCTGGTGCATATGATGAGAAGTACTGAGGTCGAAAGGTGATTTGCGAAGCTTGATTATCAGGATAAATACAAAGCCGATAAAGAAGCCGGGAATCTGTAAAATTGCAGGTGTCTTTGCCTGGATCAGGTCGTTTACCATGAAACTGCCCTGTGCATAGTAGAAACCGATAGCCACAAGAAGTGTCATAGGCTCGTAGCACATCATCTGAAGCAGCTCACGCTGAGCGCCCATGATACTGTAAGGTCCGTTTGTAGAGAATGCAGCCATAACCATAAGCACTTCTGACATAGACAGCGCAAAGAATACCAGCAGCATATCTCCGCCTGCAAAGAACAGGCATCCGGTAAATACAGTCATGATAAGATAACCTGTCACAAACAGAACCTGAATACTGTTAACAACGGTGGTCTGCTTGTGAAGGAGCTTATTAACATCATAGAAGGGCTGAATGATCGGCGGGCCCTGTCTTCCCTGCATACGTGCGGCAAAGAGTCTGTCAGTACCGGAAAGTAAACCTCCTATAAAAGGAGCAAGTAATAAGTATAATACAGCTTTTACAATAAACATATAATCCATCAGATAGCACCTCCTACAACGATGATCAGCATTACTGCCACCAGGACAGCTGCTATCCATATACAGGGATTAAGAAGCTTCTTCTCACCAAAGATATCATTCAGATACCAGTTTGACATATAAAGAGCTCTCTCTTTTCCGAATGAATCGATGTAGTGTCTGTCATCACCTGCATTTACACCGGCAACATAAGACATTGTCATCTTGGAATTCTTACCGATTGAAAGGAATCTTGATCCAATAGGAATCATAAATACCATTGCTACCATGATCATCATGATGATGACATCGCTTCCACCGATAACATCAGGAATGTTGGTGTGGAACGCCTCATCGAGTACAGGCTGAACCATATGTCCTGACATCCATGGGAATGCAAAGCACATGATAATTATAAGTGAAGTAAGAGGGAAAATTGAAACCATCTCGCTTCTTGGTGTTATATCCTCCAGCTCAAAGGACTGGTGAATAACTGTACAGATCTTGCCAAGCCACTTAGCCCAGTAGAAAAGTGTACTTCCTGAACCAAATACCAGGAACAGTACCAGCCATACAGAACCGGCATCAACGAAGGACTTAAGAGCTGCCCACTTGGATACCAGCATTCCGAAAGGTGCCATGAACATTCCGCAAATACCGATGATCATGATGAAGGCAAGTCTTGGAAGCTTGATGATAAGTCCATGCATATCCTCAATATCACGGCTGTGCATACAGTTCTCGATATCACCAACTGTCTGGAACAACAGTGACTTACTTACAGCGTGGAAAAGAACCAGCATAACAGCTGCCCATACACCCTCAGGTGTACCTGTTCCTGCACAGGCTGTGATAAGACCAAGGTTTGAAATTGTTGAATAAGCAAGAACTTTCTTGCCATCGCTTACAGTGATTGCAAGCAGGGATGCTGCAAAGAATGTAAATCCACCAATAACGGTGATCATTACACCTGTAAGTGTTCCGTTCATAAGAGGTGATAGTCTGATCAGCATGTATACACCGATCTTAACCATCGTAGCTGAGTGAAGAAGTGCACTGGAAGGTGTAGGTGCCACCATGGCGCCGAGAAGCCATTTTGAGAATGGGAACTGTGCGCTCTTGGTAAGTGCAGCGAATGCAAACAGTGTTGCAGGTACGATAAATCCTGCTGTGCCGGCACTTGTAAGCTGGCTTAAGTTTGAAATGCCAAAGCTCATATGACAGAACATAAGACCAAGAGCAAATCCGCATCCACCGAGAAGGTTCATCCACAGAGCTCTGAACGAATTGTCCACAGCCTCCTGAGTTCTGGTATATCCGATCATAAGGAATGAACATACTGATGTGATCTCCCAGAAGAAATAGATCCATGAGAGTGAATCAGATGAGATCAGACCGAACATTGCTCCAAGGAAAACAAACATCAGAGCCAGGAAGTAATTGGATCTGTCCTTAACCTCTTTGTGATGCTGATGATAATCTACCATATAGCCTGAAGCGTAGATACAGATAAGAATACCTACAACGCCAACTATCAGATACATAACAGCTGCGAAGGTATCGATCCTGATATGGGTATTGCCCTCTACCGCTCTTCCTGTGAAATCCATCCACAGTACAGGAAGTGTTCCTGCCAGTGAGAACAGTATTGCATAGTATTTTCTGTACTTAATGCTGAGGAAACACACGATAAGCATAAGGAGAATCTCTCCTCCGATAACGAACATATCGGGCAGATGTGTCTCAGTTAAGTACACAAATTGTGTAGGATCTCCTGATGTAAGCACATTTACGGCAACATAAATTGCTGCAGCCATGATAGTAAAACCACCAAGAATGATCACTGCATTTCTAAGATGGCTTGGCTGTCTTAAAAGACCAATTATTATTGCCAGGCAAAATGGAAACAGGATAAGAAAGTTTACTACATCTAAAATTGGAATAGACAAGGTTTTTCGCCCCTTTCACATACATTTCTCATGAGTATCCGGCTCATGAGTTCTTCATAAATTTGTCCACCGCGTTATTGAGCTCTGCGATGGCCTGTTCATCACCATCCTGAACAGCATGTACAATACAATGACTCATGTGTTCCTTGAGGATCTCTTTACCACAGTTATTGATGGCGCTTCTTACTGCAGCCAGCTGGATAAGAACCTCAGTACAGTCTCTGTCATTCTCTACCATTGTCTTTACAGACTCAAGGTGGCCAATTGCCTTAGAAAGTCTGTTAACTATAGCCTTCATGTGTTCAGGGTCGTGATGGTGCTCATGATGATCATGATGATCATGGGAATGAGTACTCATATAAACCTCCATAAAGAATGTGCGTTTTTGTTAATTTTTTGACTTTTAACATCAAAAAAGATAAATAACACTAAACGCACAAACTGACCGAATATCATTATATTTCTGCAACCCATAAAAATCAATAAAGATTATCTAACATTTCCAATAATCTTATATAAAAGCTTGTAGAGAAGCGCTGCTTCCTCAGGATCCAGCTTCACACAGGAGCTGATCGAAGCAGGTACGCTGATGGCTTTGTCCTTAAGAGCTTCGCCCTCCTCTGTAATTGTAACCACAAGGTTTCTCTCATCTTCTGAAGATCTTACTCTTGTTATATAGCCCTTTGACTCAAGCTTTTTAAGCACAGGAGTTAAAGTACCTGAATCCAGATACAGGCACTCTCCCAGTGTCTTGACATTAACTGTCTTCTTTTCCCAAAGTACCATCATGGTGATGTACTGAGTGTAGGTAAGGTCGATATCATCAAGATAGGGCTTGTATTTCCTGATTATTTCCTTGGAACAAGCGTAAAGAGGAAAGCAAAGCTGATTTCCCAGTTTAAGTGATTCATACTTTTCATTGTTAGTGCCCATAACAGTCTCCATTAAAATCTAATTTTATACTATTTAATTATACCACAAAAAAAGTACATTTATCTTTTAACTTTTGAAACTGTAAAATTTCTTTGCACTTTTCCCTCAACAAATGTGAAGAACATGGTAAGATATCGCATAAACGGCTCGGTTGCAATCGCAAAAAGCACAAATAGCATAACACATTCCATTGATACATGTGAAATGGAAAACAGATCATTAAATACTATCGCAGCAACGATCATTCCCACTATACAACCGCCAATAACCCGCAGTCTGTATCTGTTTAGCGGATAACATATATTGGCCAGAATAATAAAACCTACTATAGCCAGAAGGAATGTTGATGCCACCGATACATCAGTGGGATCAACTCCAAAGGTACTGCCAAATACAACCAGTGCAGCAATAGCCAGGAAGTCTGTCAGCGCTGCCGGCATTGCCTTTAGTAAGACTTTTATCAGGAAATGTCCTTCTATCCTGTTGTTATTGGGCTCCATAGCCAGGAAGAATCCCGGTATACCTATATTGAACAGGCTCACCATCGTGATCTGCGATGGTAAAAGCGGATAAGTCCAAACATTTATGATTGAGAACACAGCCAGTAACAGGGAAAAGATATTTTTCACCAGGAAAAGTGTCGCTGTTCTCTCAATGTTATTGATGTTCCTGCGACCTTCTGCCACAATCTTGGGCATATTGGCAAAATCGCTGTCCATAAGGACTACCTGAGCTGCCTGAACAGCTGCGTCTGAACCGGCTGCCATAGCCACTGAGCAGTCTGCGTCCTTCATGGCAAGAATATCGTTAACACCGTCACCGGTCATGGCTACAGTGTGTCCGTCCCTCTTGAGTGCTCTTACTATCTTCTGCTTCTGTTCCGGTGATACTCGTCCAAATACGGTGTATTTTCTCACAGCATCAGGAATATCCACATCATCAAGCGTACTGGCATCTATATATTTATCGCTGTTCTCTATACCTGCATTTTTAGCGACTTCTGAAACTGTCATGGGGTTATCACCTGAGATAACTTTGACATTAACACCCTGTTTCCTGAAATATGCAAAGGTTGCAGGAGCCGCATCTCTGATAGGGTTCTGCAAAAGAATGAATACAAGCGGCTTAGTTTTGGCACCTGTCAAGAATCCGTTTGGAAGTTCCAGAGAAACATTCTCGGAATTCTCATCGATTACGGCAGTGCCATCTGCTCCGCCATAGTAGCTGGCAAAGCAAAGAACTCTTAACCCTCTGCAGGCATAGTAATCAATTACCTCTTTATAGTTCTGATATTCATCCTGAAGCACGAATTCCGGTGCTCCCATTAGATAAGTTCCATCAGTAAACTGAACACCGCTGTACTTGAACTTGGATGAAAATGAGTGGAATGATACGCAGGTTCTGCTGTTCCTGATGGGGAAATAATCCTCAAGTGCATGCATGGTTATATTATCATCGGGAACACAGCCTATGTAATCGGCTATCAGATTATCATAAAACTCCATTGCAGCAGGATCTTTGGTGCCATCCGGAAGAACGGTATCAACAACTAGCATGCTGTTGTCGGTTATGGTACCGGTTTTGTCGACACAGATTGTATCAACTCTGGCAAGGGTCTCGATACTCCTCATGTCGTGAAGCATGACTTTTTGCTTGGCAAGTCTTATGGTGCTAAGGCCGAGCGTAATACTAAGGAGCAGATACAAACCTTCAGGTATCATACCAATAAGTGCTGCTACCACTGAAGGCACTGTCTCAGCAAAAGAATTGCCCTGAATATAGAATCCCTGGACAAAAAGACAGATTCCGATAGGAATAATAATAAGTCCTGCAAATGCAACGATCTTGTTGATGGATCTGACCATCTCAGACTGCTCTGCCACAGGCATTTTCTTGGCCTTTAGCATGAGCTGGGAAATATAGGATTCCTGCCCGACTCTTGTGAGCTGTGCGAGGCACTTTCCAGACACAACAAAGCTGCCGGACATAAGCTCGGCATCTTTGGATTTTATGATCTCATCAGCTTCTCCGGTTAGGAGCGCTTCATTTACAGAGATTTCTCCCTGCAGTACTACAGCATCCGCGCAGATCTGACTGCCGGAGGTAAGTACTATAACATCTCCAAGAACAAGCTTATCTATTGGAACGATTCGTTCCTCTCCGTCTCTGATCGCAGTTACGGTAGTCTGATGAAGAACCTTGAGTCTGTCCAATATGTTCTTGGCTTTTATACCCTGAAAGATACCAATAAGGGCATTACAAATAATAACCGGAAGAAAGGTGAGCGAATTCCAGGCTCCCGATATTATCAAAAGGATAGCCATAATAAAGAATATCAGGTTGAAGTATGTAAATATATTCTCCCTGATGATATCTCTATTGGTCTTTCCAATGTTTTCGATTTGAGTATTGCCTTTCCCCTGCTCAAGGAGCTGATTAGCCTGGGCAGTGGAAAGGCCCATAATTTTTTCGTCCATTCTTTATTTCACATTGTGATTGATGTTCTTGATAGGTATGTTTGCATAAAGTGCTGGAACAGTTTTTCCTGAATTGTCCTCTGTATCCATTTGCGTGAAATTGATATCAATGCCATCCATATCGATTTCAGCGTATTTGGAGAGAACCTCTATGATGTCGCTTCTGATCCTCTGCATTATCTCAGGAGAACAGCTGGCTCTGTCAGATACAAGAACAAACTTGAGCCTGTCTTTTGCCACATCACTGGATGATTTCTTTTTGAAAATATCTGTAATCTTCATTGTCATCCCTCCCCTTATTTCTTCCTGAGCCATGAGAATAAGCCTTTTTTAGCCTCAAGATCGAGGAAAGGAACACTCTCACCTGTCACTCTTCTGCAGATATTCATATAGGCCTGTCCTGCAAGGGAATTGTCGCCAACCAGCGGCTCACCGTTATTGGTGGCAACTACGATATTCTCATCATCGGGAACCTGTCCGATAAGCTCCACAGCCAGGATATCAACTACGTCATCAGCTGACATCATATCGCCGCGCTTTATCATATCAGGACGAAGTCTGTTAACGATGAGCTGAGGATTCTTGATCTCGTTGGCCTCAAGAAGCCCAATGATCCTGTCTGCGTCTCTTACTGCAGAAACCTCAGGTGTTGTTACAACAAGGGCTCTGTCGGCGCCTGCAATGGCATTTTTAAAGCCCTGCTCAATACCGGCCGGGCAGTCGAGAATGATGTAGTCAAACTCCTGCTTGAGCTCATCTGTGAGAGCCTTCATCTGCTCAGGAGTTACGCTGGTCTTATCTCTTGTCTGAGCAGCTGGTAAAAGATATAAGCTCTCGTATTTCTTGTCCTTGATAAGAGCCTGCTGTCTTTTGCAGTTGCCCTCGATAACGTCTACAAGTGTGTAAACGATCCTGTTCTCAAGTCCCATAACCACGTCCAGGTTACGAAGACCTATATCTGTATCAATAAGGACTACCTTCTTATTAAGCTTGGCAAGTCCTGTTCCAAGATTGGCAGTGGTTGTGGTCTTACCAACGCCGCCTTTTCCTGATGTTATTACTATTACTTCTCCCATTTTCTCCTCCTGTTACTACTTGTTTAAATCCGATAAAAAGATCGAAGGAATGATGCTCCATAGCTTGTCTTGACTATGTGGCCATTCTCTAAGTATGCAACCTCCGGATCCCCATCATTGTTTCCGATAAGCTTCTTTTTCTTGACCTTGATCTTGGCACCCTTGTCTGCATCAGGTGAAATAGCTATGGCTGATGCGATTCTGACCTGAATGGGTCTAAGGTCCAGAGCCATGATGACAGCTCTTTCATTACCGGTTGCGCCTGCAAAAGCGTTACCGCGAAGTTCGCCCAGTATATAAATACTGCCGTTGGAAGTAACGTTTGCTCCGGGCTTGACATCGCCAAGAACAACGATACTCTTCTCGCTGGAAATGTCCTGTCCTGAACGAAGATTGCCTCTGAAGATCATTGCGCTGTCATCATCAGGTAATGAGTCTTCCTCAAAGCCGTCGTATTCATCAAGTTCTTCCTCCGGAGGAAGAAGTCCCATTGCACGCTTGATCCCTGTCTCCATCACGGATGCTTCATCAATTATGCATGTGATAGTAAGGTCAGAGCTTCTGTGAATGATCCTGACGACTTCATCTGTCTCTTCATCCGTAAGGCTCCTGCCTCTGATGATAAGGCCCATATTGTGTTTTCCGAGAAATGATGACGCCTCCCTGAATTTGTCTGCTATAGACGCGGAAAGCTCTTCAAAAGATAAAGATGAATCCAAAACAAGAATGATTCCTGACTTGGTCCCCTTGATAGTAACTGCCTGTTCCAAATAAGATCACCCAACCTTCTTCATACAATATGTGCATCTTCTTTCCCCAAAACGCACTATGACTAGTATAGAACATTTGTGTGGAAATTTCCACCTCAAAGTGCACAAAAAAGGAGCTTTGGATTCTCCAAAGCTCCCAATAATATACAAAGAATTATTATGCGAGACCGCCGGCCTGCTTAGCTACTTCCTCAGCAAAGTTCTCGTTCTTCTTCTCGATACCCTCACCGGTCTCGAAACGAACGAATCTCTTGATTGAAAGGTTAGCTCCGTTAGCCTTGCCAACCTGTGCGATGTACTGGCTAACTGACTGCTTGCCATCCTCAGCCTTTACGAACACCTGATCGTTAAGGCAGATTTCCTTGAACTCCTTGTTAAGACGTCCGATAAGCATCTTCTCGATGATCTCCTGAGGCTTTCTCTTGCCCTCTGGAAGCTCGTCGTTCTCCTTCATAGCCTGAGCAAGAAGGATCTCCTTCTCGTGGTTTCTGTACTCCTCTGAGATCTCCTCAGAAGAAACAAACTTAGGACTAAGAGCAGCAACCTGCATTGCTACGTTCTTAACAGCGTCCTTGATCTCGTCGTTAACAACATCTGTAGTAGCCTCTACAATAACAGAGATTCTTCCGCCACCGTGCACATAAGGAACTACGATACCGTTCTCAGCTACAACCTTCTCAAATCTTCTGATGCTGAGCTTCTCTGAGATAACTGCTGTGATCTCGATAAGAGCCTCGTTTACTGTCTTTGACTCATCAAGGTTCCACTTCTCAGCCATGAATGAATCAAGATCCTTGGCATCTGAATTAACAGCCTGAGTAGCAACAGCCTCAACGAATGCCTGGAACTTGTCGTTCTGTGCAACGAAGTCTGTCTCTGAGTTAACCTCAACAACAGCTGCTGTCTTGTCATCCTTAACAGCGATTCTTGTAAGACCCTCTGCAGCGATTCTGCTGGCCTTCTTCTCAGCCTTCATGATACCGTTCTTTCTAAGGTACTCAACGGCTGCATCCATATCACCATTTGTCTCTGTAAGAGCCTTCTTGCACTCCATCATTCCAGCGCCTGTAGACTCACGTAACTCTTTTACCATTGCTGCTGTAATAGCCATGTGTATATCCTCCGTAAGGTTATTTATTTGTAATTGATTAAGCCTCTACTGTTTCCTCAGCTGCCTCTTCAGCGCCCTCTGCCTCATAGTTAGCAGCAGCATCTGACTCAGCACCCTGATTAGCCTCGATAACAGCGTCTGCCATCTTACCAACGATAAGCTTTACTGCTCTGATAGCATCGTCGTTACCAGGGATGATGAAATCAAGCTCTTCAGGATCGCAGTTAGTATCACCGATACCGATAAGTGTGATTCCAAGTGACTCAGCCTCCTGGATGCAGATTCTCTCCTTCTTAGGATCTACAACAAAGATAGCATCAGGAATTCTCTTCATATCTCTGATTCCGCCAAGGTTAGCCTGAAGCTTTGTAAGCTCCTTCTTGAGCTGAGCAACTTCCTTCTTAGGAAGAACATCGAATGTTCCATCCTCCTGCATCTTCTCGATAGCCTTCATTCTTGCGATTCTGCTCTGGATTGTCTTGAAGTTTGTGAGCATACCACCGAGCCATCTCTCGTTTACATAGTACATTCCGCAACGCTCAGCCTCTGTCTTAACTGCATCCTGAGCCTGCTTCTTGGTTCCAACGAAAAGAATTGTTCCACCCTGCTGTGCAATCTCGAATACTGCCTTGTAAGCCTCGTCAACCTTAACAACTGACTTCTGAAGGTCGATGATGTGGATACCATTTCTCTCTGTGAAGATGTAAGGAGCCATTTTAGGGTTCCATCTTCTTGTCTGGTGTCCGAAGTGAACACCTGCCTCAAGTAACTGTTTCATTGATACAACGCTCATTTTAATACCTCCGTTTGGTTTAATCTTCCGCACATCCCTTACCCATGAGTCCACAAGGGGCGTTATCCTATGTGGTGGGCTCCCGGCTGATCAGTAAAACTGACACCGGCCAAGAAATAAGATATGCGTGTTTAATTGTTTCCGCCATGCACCTTTAAATGGGCATAAATAGCCTATAAATGTCCACAGCTCTTCAATATTATCACATGAGCCTCGATAAATCAACAAAAAAGAAGTGGAATTTTCCACTTCTTTAAAATTTATCCTGTAGTTATTATCCTGGCAATCTCTTCATACGTTGCATTGGCAGGAATTGTCTTGGTTCCGGATCTTATTATCCTGTCGACTCTTCTCTCAACAAGGTATTTATTAAATGCTACCGCATCATCAATTATTCCCTCTCTTGCAAGAAGTGAAGCGACACCATCGCTTCCCATTCCGCCCGGGATTGTAACAACCTTGCTGGATGAATTAAGAGTTGTTGTTGAATCTGTAATTCCTGTTGACGGAGCTTCGGTTACGCTCTCTGTTTCAGCAGAAGATGTCGTTGCTGAAGCAGCGCTGTCAGCTTCTGACTCGGTTTCTGTTTTAACGTCCTTAACAGGTTCTTTTATTTCTTCTGCTTTTGAAGAGGCGCTTGTTGCATCTGAGCTTTCTGTTGTCGATGCATCAGAGCTGCTGTCAACTTCTGTGACATCGCTTTCTGTTTCTTCCTTCTCAGTAACCACTTCCGGAACTGACGGATCTGATAGAGCGAGTTCCTGGTTGATTTCTTCAGGTATTTCTTCTCCGATTTGATCCAGTGTCTGATTGGATGAAGATGCATCATTGCCTTCCACCTCACTGTCTTCACTTTGTGTCTGGGTGAGAACTTCCGCAGTAGCTTCTGTCATTCCCAAAGCCTTGGCTCTCTTTATGACTTCAGCATCACTTAGTGTTGCTTTTCTTCCCCCAAGGGCAAAGCCCATAACAATCGCAGTGAGAATAATACCTATTCCCATTCCGCGAAGATAATACTTTAACTTCATTTAAATACACATCCTCTTATCTGACTTTTCTGTGCTTGTTTGAAAGATCGATAACCAGCTTGACTTCTCCGATTCCAAGCCCCAGTTCTCTTGCAATGACCATGTTTGATTTACCGGCCTTGTGCATCTCTATGATCTGTTTGTTCTGAGAAACAGGATCATTGGCAGTAAGTTCTCTCATGTTTTTATCGGGATTTTTGGATCTTCCTTCAACTCTAACCGCCTCTGTTATCTGCACAACCTTGGATGATGTCTGCTCATGGTCTTTTCCGCCGATAACATGAAGTCCCGATATCTGTTCTGAAGTGAGTACCTCAGCCGGAATCTCTTCAAGAACATCAAGTTCCTTAAGATTCTTTTCATCAACATATCCGCTCTGAGGAGCTATCTGTTCAGGTTCAGGTCTCACAACTTTTACAGGTTCCTGCTGCTGTATGGGCTGTACAGCCTCTGTCTCCAGAGCAGCCATTTGGGGCTCAGGCTCTTTTGGCTTGACGGGAATCTTAATTCCGCTCAGTCTGTCATCTGTTTCATCTAAAAGAATTGCACGTACATTGTCCGGGGTAGCAGCCTTTAAAGAACTTGATGCCTCCTGAGCTTCTCTTGCGGTTGCTTCGGCATCTCTTACTACCTGTTTGGCTTCATCAGCCTTTTTGGTAACCTCACTGACAACATTTGTAAGATTCTTGTGTTTGTCATTGAGCATGTCGTACATGAACATTACTTCATCATGATTTTTGTGGATATCATTGATAACA
>JAEEGI010000885.1_pt1 | contig 79396 bp, 55 predicted proteins | sample 8958751 | NCBI WGS metagenome assembly JAEEGI01 (sample SAMN16246545, study PRJNA631951) | gut metagenome | biome: gut microbiome; feature: rumen; material: KS-attached | host: Bos | place: Iran: Karaj | collected 2018-10
CCGTACACATGGCAGAGCACAACACCCCGTTCTCGGAGGGAACCATCGAGGGTATCCTGCGCGACTTCGTGAAGTGCGTGCGCGAGCAGACGCTGAACGGTAACACCGTGAAGGTGGACAACCTGGCCATCTTTAAGGTGAGCGTGATCGGCAACGGTTGCAGGGAGCTGTATGATGCAGACACCGACAAGACCATCACGGCCAGCATCGGTACCATCGGAAAGAACGACAAGACGGGTCCTGCCGTGCAGAGCCTGAAGCTGCTGGCACAGGCCACTGGCGAGTACACCCGCGAGGAGCTGAACAAGGATGGTAAGCTGGGCTGGACCGACAAGACCGCTGCTGAGATTGCAGCTGTCAAGGCTGCTGCTCAGGGTGGCACCTCCCCTAGCCCATCGCAGGGCGGTGACAGCCAGGGAGGTTCGCAGAGCCAGAGTGGAACGCAGGGTGGCGGCACCAATACCGGAGGCGGTGACAACACCGGAGGTGGCGACAACGGCGACGACGGTGACGATGGCCTCGACAAGGATTAACCGGAAGGGAGATGACGCATGAAGAAGCGTATTGTTGAGGTAGCGGTGAAGGTGATAGTAGCCGCACTCACGGCCTTCCTGACGGCCATCACGACCACGAGTTGCATGGGTTTCGGGCCCATTACGCTCTGAAAAAAGAAATCCCCCGCACGATTGTGCGGGGGATGCTTTCTTTATATACGAATGTGTAGCTTATTCAAGCGCTTTAGCCTTGTCTTCCTGACCAGTGAGCGTATAGACGTTGTGGAGCAGATACTGCCACTTCACGGTCTGCTGGTCGGGGTCGAGTTCCTTAGCTTTCTCGAAGTCGCCCTGGGCGTCCTTCAACATGTTCATGAACTTGTCGTGATCGGCGGGCTTCAGACGACCGGTACGGATGTCTGAGTTAGCCTCGTTGAACTCAGAAGCCTTGTTGTACTTGCAGACAGCACTGTTGAAGATACTGTTCAGATAAACAGGCGACTTGTCTTCCTTCACCTTGGCGAACTCAGCAATAGCATCGTCGTACTTCTTGTCCTGCATCAACAGGAATGCCTTGTAGACATGGGGCAGAGAAGAATCGGGATACTTGGCCATGCGCTCGTCGGCGAGTTTGATCACCTCAGCGTTCATGCCCTTTGCAATGTATGCGTCAGAGAGTGAGCTGTAGATCTGCTCTGCATCGGGATACTCCTTGTAGAGGTCGGCCATGTCGGTGAGGAACTTGGCAGAGTCAGCAGCTGTCTTCTGAGAATTACGCATGGTATAGAGCAGGAAGTCGAACGACAGATCGTGAATCTGCTTAGCAGTATCGGCAATACCAATCTTAAAGTACTCGATGGCCTTATCAAACTTCTCGAGGTTGTAAGCGGCACGACCACCATAGAAGGCAGCTACACCGAGGTTGGGGTCGTTCTTCGACACGCCATCCACGCCCTCGAAGAAAGCCGACTTGGCGCTCTGGAGATAAACGTCGAAGTTGTCGAAAGCCTCCTTGTTCTTTTCGTTGTTGGCCAGATCGATACCTGCCTGAAGCAGGCTCAGACGGATAACCTTTGTGCGATCCTGGTTCTTCTGGCGGAACTTGATAGCCACCTTACCCTTTTCGTTGGGCTGCTGGTCGTACTTGTCGCACTCCATAGCTGCCTGCAGGGCAACCTTACCGGCTTCCAACATGCCATCGGTATCTACGGGATCTTCTTTATGCATCACCATATTGGTGGTCTTGACATCGTCTTCCTTCTTGTACTTCTCATAAGCCAAGTCTACGAGTTTGTTGTAAGCCTTGGCCTTCTCGGAAGCATCAGTAAGCTGAGCGAGAGAGCTGCTAATGAGAGATTGGGCTTCTTTGAAGTCCTTTGCCTTGAGGATAGCCTTCAAAGCGTCGCTGTCACCGGCAAAAGCGGTAGCGCTGGCCACCAGCATCATTGCCATCATCATTAATTTTTTCATAAGCCTTTTTAATTTAATAATAATAATACAATTCTATTTATTCACACTATTGGCCCCAATGATTTGACGATTGGGGTATTTTGGGGTTTAATCCTTAGTCTCCTCAGTGGTGTCTGCCTCGTCGACGATTTCAGCCTCCTCGATATCCTCTTCCTCAGCCTGTGAGTGCATCACCTTGCAGACGCTGGCGATGACGTCGTTCTTCTTGGCGAGGTTGATGAGACGCACACCCTGGGTGGCACGGCCCATGACACGCACATCGGCCACCTTCAGACGGATGAGGATGCCCGACTTGTTGATGATCATGAGGTCGTTCTCGTCGGTGACCACCTTGATAGCTACCAGACGACCGGTTTTCTCGGTGATATTGAGCGTCTTCACACCCTTGGCACCACGAGCGGTCTTACGGTAGTCTTCTACCTCGGAGCGCTTGCCGTAGCCGTTTTCAGAAACCACCATGATGGTCTCCTCGTTGGGATCGTTGACGCAGACCATGCCGACCACCTCGTCGTCGTCGCCATCGAGACGCATGCCGATGACACCGGTAGCCACACGGCCCATGGTGCGGACATCGTTCTCGTCGAAGCGTACGGCACGTCCGTTGCGGTTGGCCATCAGCAGTTCGTTGTGGCCGTTGGTGAGACGAACGCCTACCACCTCGTCGCCCTCGTTGATATTGATGGCGATGACACCGGCTGCACGTACGTTCTTATAGGCATCGAGACGCGTCTTCTTGATGATACCCTGCTTGGTGGCGAACACCACATAGTGCGACTGCATGAACTCCTCGTCGTTGAAGTTCTTGATGCGCAGCACGGCGTTGATAGAGTCGTCGGGCTCGATATTCAGCATGTTCTGGATGGCACGGCCCTTAGAGTTCTTGTCGCCCTCGGGAATCTCGTAGCACTTCTGCCAGTAGCAACGTCCCTTCTGGGTGAAGAAGAGCAGCGTGTTGTGCATCGTGGCAGGATAGATATACTCGGTGAAGTCGTTGTCGCGATGACGGGCGGCCTTCGCGCCTACTCCACCACGTCCCTGCTCGTGGAACTCGTCGAGCTTGGTGCGCTTGATATAGCCCATGTGGCTGATGGTGATGACCACAGGATCGTCAGGATAGAAGTCTTCGGCATTGAACTCGTGGTCGAAGGGGATGATCTCTGTACGACGGTCGTCGCCATACTTCTCCTTCACCTCCTGCAGATCCTGCTTCATGACCTCCTTACAACGCTCGGGATTGTCGAGGATCTCCTGCAACTCAGCAATGAGTTTCTGCAAATCCTCAAACTCCTGATGGAGCTGATCGACACGCAGGCCAGTGAGCTGAGCCAGACGCATATCGACGATGGCCTTCGACTGGAGTTCGTCGAGATTGAAGCGAACCTCCAAATTGCGCTGGGCATCGGTAGGTGTCTTACTATTTCTAATAATGTGTACCACCTCGTCGATATTGTTGACAGCGATGATCAAGCCCTCGAGGATATGGGCACGCTCCTGAGCCTTGCGCAGGTCGTACTTGGTGCGACGGATGGTCACATCGTGACGGTGCTCAACGAAGTACTTGACGCACTCCTTCAATGAGAGCAGACGCGGACGGCCCTTGACGAGAGCGATGTTATTCACAGAGAATGAGCTCTGCAGAGCCGTCATCTTAAAGAGCTTGTTGAGCAGCACGTTGGCATTGGCATCGCGCTTGCAGTCGACAACGATACGCATACCCTGACGACCAGACTCATCGTTGACATTGGCCACACCCTCAATCTTATGCTGGTTGGCAAGGTCGGCAATATAGGCCACGAGATCGGCCTTGTTGACGCCATAAGGAATCTCGGTGACGACAATCTTGTCGTGTGTGTCGCCAGCCTCGATCTCTGCCTTGGCACGCATCACGATACGGCCGCGACCAGTCTCGTAAGCATCGCGCACACCTGAGAGTCCATAGATATAGGCACCTGTTGGGAAGTCAGGACCCGGGATATACTGCATCAGTCCGTCGGTATCGATGTCGGGGTTGTCAATATAGGCACAGCAGCCATCAATCACCTCGCCCAGGTTGTGGGTGGGCATATTGGTAGCCATACCAACGGCAATACCGTTACCACCATTTACCAACAGATTTGGAATCTTGGTAGGCATGACGGTAGGCTCCTCGAGCGAGTCATCGAAGTTGGGCGCCATATCGACGGTCTCCTTATCGAGGTCATCCATGATGTGCTCTCCCATCTTCGAGAGGCGGCACTCGGTGTATCGCATGGCTGCGGGTGAGTCGCCATCGACTGAGCCGAAGTTACCTTGGCCGTCGACAAGGGTGTAACGCATGTTCCAGTCCTGTGCCATACGGACGAGGGCACCATAGACGGAGCTGTCGCCATGGGGATGGTACTTACCGAGCACCTCACCGACGACGCGCGCACATTTCTTATATGGCTGCGTGGAAACGTTGTTAATGTTCATCATACCGTAAAGGATACGGCGGTGTACGGGCTTGAAGCCGTCGCGCACATCGGGAAGAGCACGGGCTACGATGACTGACATGGAGTAGTCGATGTAGCTGGACTTCATCTCTTCTTCGATGTTGATTTTGATAATTCTGTCGTTGTCGAATGTCTGATCCATTTCTTATATTTTATTACTTGATTTTTCCCGGATTTCGCGTTTAAGGGCATTTTTAAGCTCGCTGACGCGTTTTTAACCGTGCAAAGGTAGGTATTTTTTTGCATCCCACCAAACCTTTTAAGCTTATTTAGCCAAAAGTTTTTTGAGATTTTGGCATGATGTTTGCAGAATTATTTGTATCTTTGCACAATAAAGACAAAAGAATGACAAGTCAGTTTTCACCCAAAGTATCCGAAATCCTCGCCTATTCGCGTGAGGAGGCAGCTCGATTGGCCAGCCGGTCGGTAGGTCCGGAGCACCTGTTATTAGGTATGCTCAGAATGAAGGAAGGGCCTGTGATCGACGTATTCAACCGTTTGAACCTGAACCTGCCATCGATCAAGACAGAACTCGAGAACCGCGTCAGGGAAGACGAGATCCAACAGCCCATATACACCAGCGAGTTGGTGCTCAATGAGAAAGCCAGCAATATCCTGAAGCTTGCCGTGCTCGAAGCCCGTATCCAGCGGACGACAAAAGTAGACGAGCAGCACCTGCTGCTGGCCATCCTGCATGACGCAGCAAACAATAGTGCCAAACAAATTTTAGAATTGAACAACATGAATTACGAAGATGCGATGGCGATGCTTTTCGCCCCGCAAAATAGAGAAATCAGAAACGGTATAGGTCTCCCCGACGAAGAAGAGGAGGAATTCGAGGACACCGCGGGAGCAGGCGGGAAGCCGGGCTCAGCGGGGAAATCCAGAACCGCCACAACAGCCCAGAAGAAACCGGAGTCGAAGACCCCTGTGCTCGACACCTTCGGTACCGATCTGACACGTGCTGCCACAGAAGGTAAGCTCGACCCTTGTGTAGGCCGTGAGAAAGAAATACAGCGTGTGATTGAAATCCTCGGTCGCCGCAAAAAGAACAACCCCATCCTGATTGGTGAGCCAGGCGTGGGTAAGAGTGCCATCGTAGAAGGCCTCGCCCAGCAGATTGCCGCCCATCATACCAGTCCGATGCTCTTCGGCAAGCGGATCTACACCCTCGACATGACGGGTGTGGTGGCTGGCACGAAGTATCGCGGACAGTTTGAGGAGCGTCTGAAAGCCCTGATGAAGGAGATTGAGGCCAATCCCGAGGTGATTGTGTTCATCGACGAGATACACACGCTGATCGGAGCCGGTTCGACACCAGGCTCGATGGATGCCGCTAATATCCTGAAGCCAGCGCTGGCAAGGGGTACTATCCAATGCATCGGTGCCACCACACTCGACGAATATCGCAACTCCATCGAGAAGGACGGTGCTCTGGAGCGCCGATTCCAGAAGGTGATCGTAGAGCCCACCACGCAGGAGGAGACCTTGCAGATTCTCAGGAATATCAAGGACCGCTACGAGCATCACCACCATGTGAGCTATACCGACGAAGCACTGGTGGCATGTGTCAAATTGACAGACCGCTACGTGACAGACCGCTTCATGCCCGATAAGGCTATCGATGCTTTGGACGAGACAGGCTCGCGCGTACATCTTTCTAATGCACAGCTCCCACCTGAGATTGCGGAGAAGGAGCAGGAGATTGAGCGTATGAAGGAGCGCAAGAACCTAGCGGTGAAAAATCAGAACTTCGAGTTGGCAGCCGGCTATCGCGACCGTCAGACTGTTCTGGAAACGGAGCTGAAGGAAATGAACGATCGCTGGCGCAAGGGCTTAGACGAGGAGCCTCAGGTGGTGGATGCCGATCAGGTGGCCGATGTGGTGTCGATCATGACGGGCGTGCCTGTGCAGCGTATGGCTGAGCAGGAAGGCATCCGACTGAAGGGTATGTCTGAGGAGCTGAAGGGTGCTGTGATCGGACAGGACAAGGCCATCGACAAGATGGTGCGCGCCATCCAGCGCAACCGTGTAGGTCTGAAAGACCCCAACCATCCCATCGGTGTGTTTATGTTCCTCGGACCTACGGGTGTGGGTAAGACCTATTTGGCCAAGAAACTCGCAGAATTCATGTTCGGCAGTAGCGAGGCCCTTATCCGCATTGACATGAGCGAATATACGGAGAGTTTCAACACCTCAAGGCTGATTGGTGCACCTCCGGGCTATGTGGGCTATGAGGAAGGTGGACAGCTGACGGAGCGTGTGCGTCGTCACCCCTACTCCATCGTGCTGCTCGACGAGATTGAGAAAGCCCACGCCAATGTGTATAATCTGTTGCTGCAGGTGCTCGACGAGGGTCGTCTGACGGATGGCAACGGACGCCTGGTAGACTTCCGCAACACGGTGATCATCATGACCTCGAACGCTGGTACACGCCAGCTGAAAGACTTCGGACGTGGTGTCGGTTTCAGTGCTGCTGGCAGCAACGGACTGATGCTCAACGAAGAGGATAAGGAACATGCGCGCAGCATTGTGCAGAAAGCCCTCTCGAAGCAGTTCTCGCCTGAATTCCTGAATCGTCTGGATGAAATCATCACCTTCGACCAGCTCGACCTGGAGGCTATCAAGAAGATTATCGACATTGAGCTGAAAGGCCTCTACCAGCGTATCGAACAGATTGGTTACAAAATCGATCTCTCTGAAGAAGCGAAGGAGTTTGTGGCATCGAAGGGCTACGATGTGCAGTTTGGCGCCCGCCCACTGAAGCGTGCTATTCAGAATCACATCGAAGACGGGGTGAGTGACCTGATTGTCAACGGCAACCTCGAACCAGGTGCCACGATTCACATTGCACTCCACGAAAATAAAAATGAGTTAGTTTTCAGCTAACTCATTTTTTTACTTCTACAAGTTCTCACATTCCTTAAGCCATAGCGAGTACGAGGCATCGCTTGGCATGCGCCAGTCGCCGCGAGGTGAAAGACTCACAGTACCCACCTTCGGACCATCGGGCAGACACGAACGCTTGAACTGTTGTGTGAAGAAGCGTCGGCAGAAGGTGGTGAGCCACTTCTTTATGGTGGCATCATCGTAGGTGTTCGAGAAAGCCTTCTGTGCCAGCAGATAGATCTTCTTCGGACTGAAACCAAAGCGCATGAAATAATAGATGAAGAAGTCGTGGAGCTCATAGGGACCCACAAGGTCTTCTGTCTTCTGCTTGATCTTACCGTTCTGATCGGCAGGTATGAGCTCAGGCGAGATCGGGGTATCAACGATATCCAGCAGCGTCTCGGTAGCCATCTCGCCTGCCACATACGTTACCAGATAACGGATGAGCGTCTTGGGAACGCCCGCATTCACACCATACATCGACATGTGATCGCCATTATACGTAGCCCAACCCAAGGCCAGTTCCGAGAGGTCGCCTGTACCCACCACAAGACCGTTCACCTGATTGGCTATATCCATCAGAATCTGTGTACGTTCGCGTGCCTGACTATTCTCATAGGTAATATCATGCACTTTTGCATCATGACCGATATCCTCGAAATGCTGTGTGACGGCCTTGGCGATGCTGATCTCACGAATGGTGACACCCAAAGTCTGCATCAGCGTCATCGCATTATTATAGGTACGGTCGGTTGTACCGAAACCTGGCATTGTAATGCCGATGATACCCTTGCGGTCGAGTCCAAGTTTGTCGAATGCCTTCACTGTAACGAGCAGCGCCAGCGTGGAATCGAGTCCGCCACTGATACCGATCACGGCCTTCTCTGCATTGATATGATAAAGACGCTTGGCCAGACCAGCCACTTGGATATTCAGGATCTCCTCACAGGTAGTCTGCATATCGGCCTCTTTGGGAATGAAAGGATGAGGATCGATTTCACGGATAAGTTCGAAATCACGAGGTTCTACCGCCTTGGCGACGACCAGACGAGCAGAGGCCTGACGCTGGGCATTAATAAAGGTGGTGTTATGCCTACGCTCGGAACGAAGACGCTCTACATCCACCTGAGCAATCTTAATCTGAGGCTGCAATGAGAAACGGTCGCCCTCAACCAGCTGTCGTCCATTCTCGAAGACCATCGCAGCGCCGCCATATACCACATCCTGCGTCGATTCGCCAAAACCACAGCTGGCATAGACATAGGCACTGATGGTGCGGGCACTTTGCTGAGCCACCAGCGAGCGCAGATACTGAGGCTTGCCCAAGAGATCGTCGCTAGCAGAAAGGTTCATGATGATATCGGCACCAGCAAGCGCCAGATTGTTGCTGGGCGGAATGGGTGCCCAGACATCTTCGCAGATCTCAATACCGAACTTCACGCCATCGCCTGTGACGAAAACCGACGGCTCAGGACTGATGCTAACAGGACTGCCTGCCAAATAAAAATCTACTGGCGAGAGATCCTGTGCAGAGGCAAACCAGCGTTTCTCGTAGAACTCGCCATAATTGGGCAAAAACGTCTTGGGTACAATGCCGAGGATAGAACCACGCTGAATGACGGCTGCACAATTATAGAGCAGGCCGTTGACCACCACGGGCAATCCCACGACAGAGATAATATCAAGTTTACGGGTAAAATCGAGCAAAAGCATCAGTCCCTCTTCTGCCTTGTCAAGCAACAACTGCTCGCGGAAAAGATCCTGACAGGAATAGCCCGTGATACACAGTTCTGGGAAAACGATCAGCTCCACGCCCTTGCCTTCAGCCTGAGCGATAAGACTCTCGATCTGCTGGACGTTGTATTCCACATCGGCAACCTTGACGGCTGGCACACCTGCAGCCACTTTGATAAATCCGTATTTCATATCTTTACTTTTTGAACGTCATTTTCTATGATGGTATAAATCAGCGCCGGCTCTTCGAAGAAATCATTCTCCTCGAAGGTGTGGAGCTTGTAGAATTTAACCCCGTCGATACGCAATGGCACATTTACTGGCGGTTTCAGCAGGAAGTGCTTGTCGCGCTTATAGGCCAGCATCTGGATACAGAGATGCTCCAGCCCCTGCAGATCCTCGCGCCCGAACTCCTCGATGAAGGCCTTTGTATTGGGCTCCACCTCGCCAGTAGCACGCACACTATAAGCCGTACCCTCGGCAGAGAGTAACGTATAGCGCAGATAATAGTTGGAATCGTTCACCAGATACGACTCGAAACGCGTCTGCATCAACTCCTTCACATTCATCGGCACAAAGGCCAAATAGGCGCTGAGCTTGTCGCCGCCCTTGCGTTCCTCAGGCTTCGCACGAAAGGTGATAGGCCTGTCGGCAGGTTCCAGTTCCTTTTCCTCCTCCACCTTAGAGGCAACAGTCTGAGCCTGCTGTCGCAGTTTCACTTCCACCATATGTCCGGTGTCGTAATCTTCTTCGCCAATGACCACCACCTCCGTGATGCGCATAGGCACATCAAAACCGTCTTCGTCCTCGACGAGCACAATATCTTTTCCTTGAAAGCCGGATACACGTCCACCTCCGACTTCACTCAGAAACCTCACTTTATCTCCTATTTTCATCAGAAGCCCTCCCGCATTACTTTATCAACATCTATCTTGTTCTTATCATTCAGCAAGTCTGACTCCTGCGGAATGTCAGGAACGGTAATAACCGGCTCGTCCTCCATTTCTTCGAGCATCTCACGCGTCTCATCCATCGCCTTGGGTATATCGTCATGCACAAGCGAATCTGCCACAAAGTCAACAGGGCGATAGACGGGTCCGCTATTAAAATTACAACCAGTCATTGTCAGCAAGACCATAGCGATGACCAATAAATAGGTTCTCTTCATATTGTCGGTTTTTATATTCTGTCTACTTGCTTCACGCCTCTCACCGCACGCAGTTTTTTTATCAGCGCTTCCAGACGTGAGGTATCGTCAATCATCACTTCCATATTACCACTGAACAGGCCATCGTGCGAATCAATGTTAATGGAGCGCAGCACGAGTTTCTCGTCTTTCGAGATGATGCTCGTCAGATTGTTCACAATGCCGATGTCGTCGTTGCCGATAATGCGCAAGGTGATGGAATACTGCGACGAGCCCTTCCCACTCCACTTGGCCTTGACGATACGATAGCCATAACGGCGCCGTAATTCAGGTGCATTCGGACAGTCAGTACGATGGATTTTAATACCGCCGTTGATGGTCACGAAGCCAAAGACGGAGTCGCCATAGATAGGTGTGCAGCAACGAGCCAACTGATAGTCGATGCCTTTCAGATTGCGGTCGATGATGAGCACATCGTCGTTCATCGGCACATTTAATCCAGCTACTTTCGACTCGTCGAGCACAAACTCCTCAGCACTGCGGGCCACATTATCGCCAGTCACGACTTTCTCGCCCTCCTTCAGTTCAATGTATTTCTCGATGACATCGTTAGTATCGAGGATGCCGTCGGCTATCTGCTTGTAAAAGTCGCTGACCTCCTTAAAGCCCATCTTCTTCACCACATGGAACATGATGGAGTCTTCGATCTCGAGCTTACGGTTTTTGAACTTACGTTCAAGCATCTCCTTCGCAAAGAGTCCGTCCTTCACCTGTGTCTCCTTCAGCGCCAGACGGATCTTCGACTTGGCCCGCGAGGTCTTCACGATGTTCAGCCATTCCTGACGAGGCTTCTGATTAGCCGATGTGAGCACTTCTACCTGGTCGCCACTCTTCAACTGGTAACGGATGGGCACCACTTTGCCGTTGATGCGTCCGCCCGTACACGCATTGCCCACTTTCGAGTGAATATGATAAGCGAAATCGAGCACAGTAGCCCCCACAGGGAATTTCAACAGGTCGCCCTTAGGCGTGAAGACGAACACCTCGTCCTCATAGAGGTCCATCTTAAACTGGTCCATTGCCTCCAGACCGTCGGAGTGCTCCAGCATCGAGCGGATATTCGTGAGCCATTCGTCGAGACCCGACTCCCCTTTCACGCCCTTATAGCGCCAATGGGCTGCCACACCCCGTTCTGCAATCTCGTCCATACGTTCTGTACGGATCTGTACCTCCACCCACTTCTGTTCAGGACCGAGCACGGTGATATGCAGACTTTCGTAGCCGTTCGACTTCGGCACGCTAAGCCAGTCACGCAGGCGTTTGGGATTCGGCTGGTACATATCCGTCACTATCGAGTACGCCTGCCAACACTGCATCTTCTCCATCTCCTCAGGACAGTCGATGATGATACGGATGGCAAAGAGATCATACACGCCTTCGAACGGACACTTTTGCTTCTGCATTTTCTGCCAGATGGAGTGTATCGACTTTGTACGGCCTTTGATATGGCACTTGATGCCAGCCGCTTTTATTTTCTCCTCGATAGGTTTGATGAAGCGGTCGATATAGGCATCGCGCGAGGCCTTCGTCTCGTTCAGTTTCTCGCGGATATGATAATAAGCCTCATTCTCCAGATATTTCAGCGACAAATCCTCCAACTCGCTCTTCAGCTTGTAGAGGCCAAGCTTGTGGGCCAACGGAGCATAGAGATAGGCAGCCTCCTGACTCACAGCTTCCATGAATGACCGTCCACCAATGAATACGGCTTGGGGATCTTCCGTCTTTTTCGATTTGAGCAAAGTCCGCATCAGATTCACACGGTCGGCAATCATTATCAGGATCACCCGCATGTCCTCAGCAAACGACAGCAACAGGTTGCGGAAGTTCTCGCTCTCCACCACAGGATTCTTCTTATAGAGCTGGCGGATGCGGTCGAGACCCTGCAAAATGCGCACTACCGACGAACCATACTGCGCCTCGACATCCGCCATCGAGAGTTTCCCCTCTTCAATGTCGGGTATCAGATGAACAGCTTGTATCGCATCACCCTTCAAACCGATCTCCTCTGTCAGGATCTCGGCCGTCTGAGCAGCCATTTTCTTCTTTTCGTCGTATGTAAAAGTGAATTCCTCCACCATATTTTCATAAATTTAACGGCAAAGTTACAAATTTCTTTCGATAAATTCGCTTTTTTCGAGAAAAGTTACTAATTTTGCCCTATATTTTTAACTAAACGCCTATTTTATGTTATCAGAAAAAGATTTAAAGCAGATTGCCCAGAAGGGCATCACAGTTGCTCAGATCGAGAATCAACTGAAGGAGTTCAAAACCGGTTTCCCCTTTCTGAAGTTGGAGGCTGCCGCCAGTATCGGACATGGTATCATCGCCCCCGATGCCGCTGCTCGTCAGCAATATGAGGAAGCATGGAAAGCCTATAAGGCCACAGGCAAACGCGTGGTAAAATTCGTGCCTGCCTCGGGTGCTGCCAGCCGTATGTTCAAAAATATGTTCGCCTTCGTCGATGCTGATTACGACGTGCCCACTACCGATTTCGAGAAGAAATATTTCGACTCTATTGAGAAATTCGCCTTCTATGACGCCCTCGATGCTGTTTGCCAGAAGAACGAGGGTAAGGGTATTAAGGGTCTCATTGCCGAAGGGAACTACAAGGCCGTTGCAGCGAATATGCTCAAAGCCGAAGGGCTGAACTATGGTCAATTACCCAAAGGTTTGCTTCTTTTCCACAAGTATCCAGAGGGTGCACGCACCCCGATGGAGGAACATCTTGTGGAGGGTGCCCTTTATGCCGCCTCTAACGGCGAAGCCCATGTGCACTTCACCGTCTCGCACGAGCATATGGCTCTCTTTCAGGCGAAAGTTGCTGAAAAAGCCGACAGCTATGCGAAGAAATACGGCATTAAGTATGATATCTCCTTCTCCGAGCAGAAGCCCTCGACCGATACAGTAGCCGCCAACCCCGACAATACCCCCTTCCGTAATGACGACGGCTCGCTGTTATTCCGTCCTGGAGGTCATGGCGCCCTTATCGAAAACCTCAATGAGATCGAGGCAGACGTCATCTTTATCAAGAATATCGACAATGTGGTGCCCGACCGTTTAAAGCCAGAAACCGTTGAGTGGAAGCAAGTCATTGCCGGTGTGCTCGTCACCCTGCAACAGAAGGCATTCGAATATCTGAAAGTTCTTGATGCCGGCGCCTCTGAGGCCCAGCTGGCAGAAATCGCCAAGTTCGTATCAGAATGTCTCTGCACCGATGCCAAGAACAACAAGGTAGATGCCAACTATCTGCGCTCGAAACTCAATCGTCCGATGCGCGTCTGTGGTGTCGTCAAAAACGTCGGTGAACCTGGTGGCGGCCCGTTCCTCACTTACAATCAGGACGGTACGGTTTCACTCCAGATCCTCGAGAGTTCACAGATAGACACCAACAATGAGGCCTATATGAAAATGTTCACCCAAGGTACGCATTTTAACCCCGTTGACCTCGTTTGTGCCGTCAAGGATTACAAGGGTCAGCCATTTGATTTGCCCGCCTTCGTCGATAAATCAACAGGTTTTATCTCTTCTAAATCAAAATCAGGTAAAGAATTGAGAGCCTTAGAGTTACCAGGCTTATGGAATGGCGCAATGAGCAATTGGTCGACCATCTTCGTTGAAGTCCCTCTTGGCACCTTCAACCCCGTTAAGACAGTCAATGATCTCCTTCGCGACCAGCATCAATAACATAAGAATCCCCGCTCATTTGGCGGGGATTTTCGTTATTAATTGATAACGGACATTAGTTAATTGATAATTATTTTGTATTTTTGCAGGCGAAAATGAAGAAAGTCGCAAAATATGTCGCCATCGCACTTGTCGCAGCCGTTAGCTGTGGCATCGGGTTATGGTTCTCTGAGTACTCGGAAAAACCTGAGGATTATGAAAACGATAAATTTCCGATTCCGCTGATCAAAGGCACACCCCTACTCGACTCCTTACATCTTCAGATGAAGAAAGACCGAAAGACGGAGATGGACTACTACCTAGACCGTCATAACGTTGAGGATGAGGGCTACGAAATGGTAGCCGCCTTCGCTGCTGGCAAACAACATCAGGAGACGATTGACACTCTCAGCGTCTATAATGTAGGTCGCTGGAAAGGTCAAAAGCGCGAAGGAACATCCATCAGTCGCGACACCCTCGGACGCCTCATAATCGGCAACTGGAGTGCTGACACTTTAAGAAGCGGCCTGCGTTTCGACTCTACCGGCATCTATCAGGGCGATCTCACAGGCATCATCGAAAAAGACGGGTTGGTAAATGCTCGCGCCGAGGGTCACGGATCATATATATCAACCGCAGGTCATTATTTCGAAGGGCACTGGGAAAACGACTTGCGCGAAGGATTCGGTTTACAATTGTTGGAGAACGATGTACTGACGGTGTTGAAAACAGGCTTATGGCAACAGGATGTGTTTAAAGGCGAGCGAATGAACTACACCTCGGAACGAATATACGGCATCGACATCTCGCGATACCAGCACGGCAAGGGGCGCAAATATTATCCCATCCATTGGCAGCAGTTACGCATCAGTCACCTCGGATCGAAGAGCAAAAAGAAAATCTCGGGTATAGTAGACTATCCTGTATCGTTCTGCTTCATCAAATCGACGGAAGGCATCAGCATCCGCAACAAATACTACGCCACAGACTATGCTGCTGCCCGCAAGCATGGCATCCAGGCTGGAGCCTATCACTTCTTCTCGACACGCACGAGCGGCTCGGCACAAGCCAGACACTTCATCATGAACACACTGTTTCGTAAGGGCGACCTGCCACCAGTACTCGACATCGAGCCCTCGGATGGTGACATCGCCAAGATGGGTGGCGGGAAGGTACTGTTCAGCAACATCAGGGCCTGGCTACAAGCGGTGGAGAAGTTTTGCGGTGTGAAGCCCATCCTATATATCAATCAGCGATTTGTGAACAAATGGCTACCTGAGGCTCCGGACATCAAGCGGGACTACAAAGTCTGGATTGCCCGCTATGGCGAGTATAAGCCCGATGTAAAACTGGTAATGTGGCAACTATCGCCCGACGGTCGTGTGAAAGGTATCACAGGCGAGGTGGATATCAATGTGTTTAACGGCTATCAGGGGCAGTTCGACGAATTCATAGAGAAGGAGACAATCAAATGAAAACGATATTGATATTAGTGGGAAAGACCACAGACAAGCATTTTCATGCGGGCATTAGCGACTATGCTGAGCGCATCGCTCATTATATGCCTTTCGACATCGTGACCATTCCGGAACTGAGAAATACGAAGAGTCTCTCGGAAAATCAACAGAAAACGATGGAGGGAGAACTAATTCTGAAACAGTTACAGCCATCAGATACATTGGTACTACTCGACGAACACGGCAAAGAGTTCAGGAGCATAGAACTGGCCAAATGGCTGGAACAGAAACAGCAGACTGCACGCCGACTAGTATTCGTCATTGGAGGTCCCTACGGATTCTCAGAGGCTATCTACAAACGGGCAAATGAACAGTTATCACTCTCAAAGTTAACCTTCTCACACCAGATGGTGAGACTTGTGTTTACGGAGCAGATATATCGCGCGTGTACTATTATTAAAGGAGAGCCATATCATCATGAATGATGCAAATGATAATCTTTGAAAATGAAGCTTATGATTAGAAAGATAAGGGTATGGGCGATATTAGGGATGATGGGGATATCGGTAACGATAGCCGCCAAAAGCAGGATTCTGGAGCCGCAGATCAAATCGCTACAGGTGGTGGTGAATCAAGACTGGCTATCGCCCGCTATCATGCGGCTAGGGACAGACGACATACTTAATATCAGTTTCGACGAGCTCTCGCACGAGTATCACCATTACACCTATCGTGTAGAGCATTGTGAAGCCGACTGGACACCCTCGACGGCACTCTTTGAGAGTGACTGGCTGGAGGGATTCAATGGCAACCCTATCGATGACTATGCTCCCTCGATGAACACAACAGTAGCCTATACCCACTACCGGTTCCAGATACCTAACGACCGTATGCGTCTCAGAATAAGCGGCAACTATCGGATTCACATCTGTGATGACGAGGATGATGAGCGCGAGGTGATGACCATCGACTTCTGCGTGACCGAACAATCGATGCCGTTAACGATGCGTATCACCACAAATACCGACATCGACACCAACGTAAGCCACCAACAGGTGTCAATGACCCTGAACTACGGAGTGGAACGTGTGACCGATCCTGCCAACCAACTATGGGTGGTGGTAATGCAAAACGGACGCGAAGACAACAGAAAGCAAAATCCAAAACCAACCATCATTACTGGTAACAGCGCTGAGTGGCTACATGCTCGCGAACTGATTTTCGATGCTGGTAATGAATACCGGAAATATGAGGTGCTCGACGTGAGCCATCCCACAATGGGCATCGACCAAATGGTTTGGAATGGCGAACGATATGAGGCTTACCCTTTTATTGATGAAGCTCGAAGACACTATCTCTATGACGAGGATGCCAATGGTGCGTTCCTGATCCGCAACAGCGACAACTGGGAAATTGAGACAACCTGCGACTATGTGTGGGTGATGTATCGGATGAAGTGCCCTCACTTACCCGAGGGACAGATGGTGATTGACGGTTGGTGGACCACCGATGACGATCCGAAGACCTACACGATGACCTACGATGCAGCCAAGGGTATGTATACCGCTCGTATTCTGCAAAAACAAGGCTATTATTCGTATCAATACCTATGGCAGCAGCCCGATGGTGCTTTGCAGTTTGCACCCTCGGAAGGCAGCTACTATCAGACGGAGAACCGCTATCAGGCTCTCGTCTACTATCGTGGTGTCAACGATAAGACCTGGCGTCTGACAGCCTTCCGACAGTTAGACATCAACAAACAACATTAAATATTCATCATGGCCATCCGCCGATACTCTTCCGGGAGCACATGATGTTCACGGAAGAAGGAGGCTATAAAGTAATTAGGTGATGCGAACCCGCACTTCGCAGCAATGTCAGCAATATCGTCGCCCGAAGTAGTAAGCATCTCCTTTGCCTGATTCATCTTCACACGCTTGACCAATTCACGAGGATTCTTATAGATATTAGAACTGATGAGGGCATAGAATGACGTCAAGTCCATGCCAGCTTTCTCACTCAGCTTCTTCATCGATATCTGCGACAGACGCTGTTCATTGACAAAATCAAGTAGTTTGAGCATCGTCTGTATGAACTCTTCGCTCAAATAGTTACTTGAATCGACACCAACACCTGAAATCTCATCTGTCAGAGGTGCCAGCGTATCACCCTTTGTATGGATGCAACGCTCCGCAAACAACTTAATGCGACGGACAATGTTTTTCTCCTCACTGATACGTCGCGAACGCATATTGGAATTGCGCACATAAAAATAGACATTCACCAAGAAAAGCACCAGAAGGATTAATCCGAGCAAAACAAACAAACCCGTAGCACGCCACCAAGGCTCATTGATATGAATCACCCACTCACGAGGCTCCGTTTTCCAGTCGTCGATAGACATCGATGCCTGTAATTCTATCGTATATGTACCAGGCTTCAAAGAAGCGAGTGGCAAATGGAACTGTCCTCTGCTATCAACCATTCCTCCAGAATTATAAGGCGTCATGATCTTCCACGCATCATCTATCTCCTTGACGCGCACACGGTAATAGGTCTGCTGCGGACGGAAATGGTTAAGTGCAGAAAACGTCAGCGAGAGCGAATTCTGATCATAGTCGAAATTGAATTCCTTTATACGGATGAGAGCCTGATCAAGGATGACTTTATCATTGAACTTCTCGCCTGTGCGCACACGGTTACCGTTAATCATCAGACCCACCAGTTCGGGATAAAGCTCGAAGGTCATCGAGCGAAGCGTCATCATCTCATTCGGAGCAAAGACTACGACATGATCCAGCATTTGCATGACGATGGTGCTGTCAGGCAGACAAAGGGCTTTGCCGTTGACAAACGACTCCTCAGGAATATTGTCATACTGATTGTAGCTGAGGATATCAACCAGCTCACCTTTATCGTCAAGTTTCAGGCAGGAGATGCCATAGCTGGTTCCCACCCAGATGTTGTGATGCTTATCCTCGACAATAGAGTGGATCACATTGTTCTGTAAGCCGTCGCGTTGGGAATAGACACGTGGCGTATTGTCTGACTCCTTCTGATAAAAGTGCAGACCTGAGGAGGTTCCCACCCATATCCGGCCAAAGGAGTCTTTCAGAAGACAGTTGACTCTTTTACCCTTAAAAGTACGATACGACGGGGCATTGGCCAGCATCGCATCATATTTCATTGCTTCAGGCTGATCCCATGTATAAACTGTAAAGGGCGGATTGTTTGGTCTCGAATAGAGCAACCCCCATTTCTCGGTACCAATCCACATACCACCCTGACGGTCGAAGCAAAGTGCATTGATATTGGTATTCAAAATACGGCCATTCTGCATCTTCAGTTCATCAACCTGTCCAGCCCTATCCAATTCTGTATCATAAACCCAATAACCATATTCGCAGGGAATATAAAGCAGACTGTCCCTCTTTTCGAGGTTGTTCATATGATAGGGAGTTTTCATCAGTGTCTTCCACTCCCACTTACCGATATTAAAGGACATCAAGATGGCCCCCTTGCTACCATTGCGCACCTGGTAGAACATGTAATCATCCTTACAAAGCACCGACGAACGGTTGTAAGTGCGAATCTTGTCTTCATCGTATGCCTTGCAGGAATTGACAGTTGTACCTGTAGACAATTCAAGGATATCTACCACACCCGTGTCATAAAACAACAACAGGTATTTACCCTGATAGATGTCGAGATCCTGCAGATTCCATTTCTCGCGCACATTATAATACCGCTTGGATTCAGTCGAATACAAACCCTTATCGGTCAAAAGATAGAGAACGCCATCGGAATCAACGAAGAGATCCTTTACCGTTTCGTGAATACCGAACTCACGGAATACGTCCTCAATAGAACCTACAAACATCTCTGTGAGCAGATCGACACAGGACACAGTATGCGTATTCTTCAACCACAGATGGTGGTATTTGTCAACATAGACATGATAGTTGCCGGAATAGCTGGGCAGAGAGTACATATTCTCCTTCGAAGGATCAATATAGGTAAAACGATTACCATCGAAGAAATTAATCTGTCCCATAGTGGTAACAACCAGTCGTCCTGATGTTGCGCAACGAAGGGTCTGAGCACTGTTATCAGCCAGGCCATCCTTGGCATTATAAGCAAAGAAGACACGTCGACTAGGTACTGCCATCACTGACACCACACAAGCCAAAAGGCACGCCAACATGAACGATCGTCTTACCATATTTATATTTTGTGGGCAAAGTTACAAAGTTTTTTTTTAAAAACGACTCATAAATCCAAAAGATTTTCAATAAATCATTTGTGCCCGAACACAAAAAAATAATCATTATATGTCTTTTTGCCTTGATTTATATCAATTAAGTGACAAAAAGACAGGTTTTTCAAGAAATAATTGATAAAATGTTTGCTATTTCAGATTTTTGATGTAATTTTGCAACCGAAAATTAAAAATCAAAATCAATTTATATTAAACAACTAAAAAAAGGTTAAGATTATGAATGCAGCACAAGTTGTAGAGCAGTTGAAGCAGCGCTTCCCCAATGAGCCGGAGTATATCCAGGCAGTGTCTCAGGTTCTTCCCACCATCGAAGAGGAGTATAACAAACACCCCGAGTTTGAGAAGGCCAACCTGATCGAGCGTCTGTGTATCCCCGACAGAGTATGCGAGTTCCGTATTACATGGGTTGACGACCAGGGTAAGGTTCAGACCAACATGGGTTACCGTATCCAGCACAACAACGCCATTGGCCCGTACAAAGGCGGTCTTCGTTACCACAAGAGTGTGAACCTCGGTATCCTGAAGTTCCTCGCCTTTGAGCAGACCTTCAAGAACTCACTGACCACACTTCCTATGGGTGGTGCCAAGGGTGGTTCCGACTTCTCTCCCCGCGGCAAGAGCGACGCTGAAGTGATGCGTTTCTGCCAGGCATTCATGAATGAACTCTATCGCGTGATCGGTCCTGATGAGGACGTTCCCGCTGGTGATATCGGTGTTGGTGGCCGTGAGGTGGGCTATCTGTTCGGACAGTACAAGAAGCTCACTCATCAGTTCCAGGGTGTGCTCACAGGTAAGGGTATCCCCTTCGGTGGTTCACTGATCCGTCCTGAGGCTACCGGTTACGGTACCGTTTACTTCCTGACTTCTATGCTCGCTACCCGCAATATCGACATCAAGGGTAAGAAGGTGCTGATTTCTGGTGCTGGTAATGTGGCTCAGTATGCTGCTGAGAAGTGCCTGCAACTCGGTGCTATCCCCATGACGATGTCTGACTCCGACGGTTACATCTTCGATCCCGATGGTATCGATCGCGCTAAGCTCGACTATATCATGGAGCTGAAGAACGTGGAGCGTGGACGTATCAAGGAATATGTCCAGGAGTATCCCACAGCCAAATACTACGAGGGCAAGCGTCCTTGGTATGAGAAGGCCGACATCGCTCTGCCTTGCGCAACACAGAACGAGATCAACGGCGACGAGGCTAAGGCTCTGGTTGACAACGGTGTAATCGCTGTTGCCGAGGGTGCCAACATGCCTTCACTGCCTGAGGCTATCAAGATCTTCCAGGATGCTAAGATCCTCTACTCTCCAGGTAAGGCTTCTAACGCTGGTGGTGTATCTGTTTCTGGTCTCGAGATGTCGCAGAACTCCGAGCGTCTGAGCTGGACTGCTAAGGAGGTTGACGACTACCTGAAGCGCATCATGAACGACATTCACGAAAACTGCGTGAAGTACGGTACTGAGAAGGATGGTTACATCAACTATGTGAAGGGTGCTAACGTAGCCGGCTTCATGAAGGTTGCTAAGGCTATGATGGCTCAGGGTATCGTATAAACCCGATTTTCAAAAACAACCGACGCAAAATTCACGATAGAGGGCAGGTCTGCAAAAGATTTGCCCTCTTTTTGTTAATTTATTATAAAAGTAATCAGAATTCCCAACTCCCAACCCTCTACTCTCAACTAAAAGCAGTACCTTTGCAGCCGCTTTGTCCCCCAAAGGGGGAAATAGGGGCCGGAACAGGCGCTTGCTCCTATCGATTATTAACCCTTTAAAGATGGTCTGATAAACGTCTGTTCAGACCCAGCCCCGACAAAAAACGAGGGGCAACAAAGTATTTTATTATGTCAGAATTAACAAAGAACGTTAAGCCGCTCGACGATTTCAATTGGGATGAGTTCGAGAATGGCACGAGTGCCAACATCAGCAAGGAAGAACTTGACAAGGCTTACGACGAAACCCTGAACAAGGTAGCCGACCATCAGGTAGTTGACGGTAAGGTCATCTCAGTTGACAAGAAAGAAGTAGTTGTCAACATCGGTTACAAGAGCGATGGTATTATCCCCGCTTCAGAATTCCGCTACAACCCCGACCTGAAAATCGGTGACGTCGTAGAGGTTTATGTTGAGAGTGCAGAGGACAAGAAAGGTCAGCTGATTCTCTCTCACAAGAAAGCACGTCTGAGCAAGTCTTGGGATCGTGTTAACGCTGCCCTTGACGCTGAGGAGGTGGTTCAGGGTTACATCAAGTGCCGCACGAAGGGCGGTATGATTGTCGACGTATTCGGCATCGAGGCCTTCCTGCCTGGTTCACAGATTGACGTTCACCCCATACGCGACTACGATCAGTTCGTAGGCAAGACGATGGAATTCAAGATCGTGAAGATCAAGCAGGAGTTCCGCAACGTGGTGGTTTCTCACAAGGCTCTCATCGAGCAGGAGCTTGAGGCTCAGAAGAAGGAGATCATCGGTAAGCTGGAGAAGGGTCAGATCCTCGAGGGTACAGTTAAGAATATCACCTCTTACGGTGTATTCGTCGACCTCGGTGGTGTTGACGGACTCATCCACATCACAGACCTTTCTTGGGGCCGCGTAGACGATCCTCACAAGGTGGTAGAGCTCGACCAGAAGATCAATGTTGTAATCCTTGACTTCGACGACGAGAAGAAGCGCATCGCCCTCGGTCTGAAGCAGCTCACTCCGCATCCTTGGGATGCTCTGGATGCTGACCTCAAGGTTGGCGACCACGTGAAGGGTAAGGTTGTCGTTCTTGCCGACTACGGTGCATTCGTTGAGATCCAGCCCGGTGTTGAGGGTCTGATCCACGTTTCTGAGATGTCTTGGAGCCAGCACCTGCGTTCAGCTCAGGAGTTCCTGAAGGTTGGCGAAGAGGTAGAGGCAGTCATCCTGACACTCGACCGCGACGAGCGCAAGATGTCACTCGGTATCAAGCAGCTCCGCGAGGATCCCTGGGAGGCTATTGAGACCAAATATCCTGTTGGCAGCAAGCACACCGCTAAGGTTCGCAACTTCACCAACTTCGGTGTATTTGTAGAACTCGAGGAAGGTGTTGACGGTCTGATCCACATCAGCGATCTCTCTTGGACTAAGAAGGTGAAGCATCCTTCAGAGTTCACTCAGGTAGGTGCAGAGATCGAGGTAATCGTTCTCGATATCGACAAGGAGAACCGTCGTCTGTCTCTCGGCCACAAGCAGCTTGAGGACAATCCTTGGGATGTATTCGAGGCTAAGTATACCGTTGGTTCTATCCACGAGGGTAAGATCATCGAGCTCCTTGAGAAAGGTGCCGTTGTACAGCTCGACGAGGATGTTGAGGGCTTTGCTACTCCGAAGCACCTGCAGAAGGAGGATGGCTCACAGGCTCAGGCTGGTGAGACACTCGAGTTCAAGGTGATCGAGTTCAACAAGGACAGCAAGCGTATCATCCTCTCTCACAGCCGCACCTTCGAGGATCCCGCTCGTGAGGAGAAGAAGGCCGCAGCCAAGAAGGCTCCTCGTGCCAAGAAGGAAGAGACGCCAAAGGTTGAGAACGTTGCAGCCAGCACCACACTCGGTGATCTCGACGTGCTCGCACAGTTGAAGGCTCAGATGGAAAAGGGTGAGTAAAATCCCCTTTCCATTATATTATAAAGAGGTCAGGAATCAACCTGGCCTCTTTTTCTATCATCAGATATCGTATTTGCTTTTGCGCTTGCCTGCCTTGCGTGGCTGACTGGGATGGAAGCCCATATGAGGTGATTTCACACCCATATAGCCCTGATGGCGCTGACGAATCTTAGCCACGTAATCCACCGTCTCGGAACCACGCATATAACCATGCTTGACAATCGGGTCATTATAATACTTGGGCGTGGCCAGTTTCAAGACATAATCCGACACCTCGCGCCAGACATGCGGATTCTTCCCATCGCGCTGGGCTAAGGCCATCGCATCACGGATATGATGAATACCGCCATTATAACTGGCCAGAACGAAATTGGTGCGTTCCACACGACTGCGGATATCAGAGAATTTTCCCTCCAACTGTCCCAGATATTTAGCAGCCGCAGCGATATTCTGCTCAGGATCGTACATCTTGTCACGCGGCAAGCCCAAGAGATCGGCCGTTGCAGGCATAATCTGCATCAGGCCCTTGGCACCTGCAAACGAAACAGCCTTCGGGTCAAAGGTCGACTCCTGATAGCACTGAGCAGCCATCAGGCGCCAGTCCCAACGAATCGTCTGTGAATACTGCTGGAAATAATGATCATAATGTGAAATAATACCACCGTTCTTATCCAGCATGGGCGAGAAGACCCGACGCTTCACGCGCTGAACGGTCAGCTGCTGTGTCTCCTCCTTCTGAACCTCAGCCACCATTTCGGGCTTATACCACGCCTTCAACTCTTCTGCCAAAAGCGGTTTCGAAGACTTTACTTCGAGATTTCCAGGTGTAGGCCAAGCTACTATATCAATCTCATTCTCAGACAATTGCTTAACAAGCTCTAAAGAATCCCTGCAGACCTCTACACGAACTTTGACACCCAACTTATCCGCCAAGTGCTGCACGAGCAGATATTGGGTCCCGAGCGACTTACCGTGATAGTCGTAGTAAGTCTGCGGTCCGCTGATGGTGGCCAGAATCAGTTCCCCACCCTGCTGTATCTCATGCAAGTCAAAACCCTCCGTCACCTCCACCGAGTCGAGCACTTCGCCCCAAGGTGTGACAATGTGCTCCTGCTTCTTTTCGGTGCAGGAGGCAAGCAGCAAGGCTGCCATAAAGGGTGTCAAACAAATTATGCCGCGTTTCAAAATCGATGCAAAGATACGCCTTTTTCGTGATAAAAGCACAAAAGAAACATAAAAATCTATTGTTCTTATCTTCTTTTGTCTAAAAAATGTGTAACTTTGCACCCGAATTAAGAGTAATTAGACTTTAACGTAAGTATGTTAAGAATCGCAGTACAGTCAAAAGGCCGTCTTTTTGAAGATACGATGAATCTGCTCGCTGAGGCGGACATCAAAGTCAGTGCCAGCAAGCGCACCCTGTTGGTGCAGTCAAACAATTTCCCCTTGGAGGTGCTTTACCTTCGCGACGACGACATTCCCCAAAGCGTGGCTTCGGGCGTAGCAGATATCGGTATCGTTGGCGAAAACGAATTTGTGGAGCGTGGCGAGGATGCCGACATCATCTCACGCTTAGGCTTCTCCAAGTGCCGCTTGTCGCTGGCTATCCCCAAGGAGATCGACTATAAAGGCCCAGAATGGTTCAATGGCAAGAAAATAGCCACCAGCTATCCGCATATCCTGAAGATGTTCCTCGACGAGAAGGGCATCCAGGCAGAGATACACGTCATCACGGGAAGTGTGGAGATTAGCCCGGGCATCGGACTGGCCGACGGTATCTTCGACATCGTCAGCAGCGGTTCCACCCTCGTGAGCAACAACCTGCGCGAGGTGGAGGTCGTCATGCAGAGCGAGGCCCTGCTTATCGGCAACAAGCAGCTTTCGCAGGAGAAGCGCGACATACTGGAGCAGATGCTCTTCCGCTTCAAGGCCGTAAAGGATGCTGAAGACAAGAAATATGTGCGCATGAACGCCCCTAAAGCACGCCTGCAGGAGATCATCGACGTATTGCCGGGCCTGAAGAGTCCCACCATCATACCTCTGGCCGACGACGAATGGTGTTCCGTTCACACGGTATTAGACCAGAAGCAGTTCTGGGAAATCATCGGAAAGCTGAAGGAAATGGGTGCACAGGGCATTCTGGTTACCCCAATTGAAAAAATGATTCTATGAACATTATCAGATATCCAGAAAGAAGTGAGTGGCAGAAGATTGTGGAGCGTCCGCATCTGGATGTGTCACAGTTGAATGAAACCGTAGCCTCCGTATTGGCAGACGTCCGTCAGCGAGGCGACGAGGCTGTGAAAGGCTATGAGCTGAAGTTCGACCATGTGGACCTGCCATCGCTCGAAGTCACGCAAGACGAGATCGACGAGGCCGGGAAACTGGTGAGCAAGGATCTGAAGGAAGCCATCCAACTGGCTCACGACAATATCAAGACCTTCCACGAGTCGCAGCGTTTCCGCTCTAAGAAGGTGGAGACACGACCTGGTGTCACCTGCTGGCAGAAGAGCGTACCCATCGAAAAGGTGGGGCTCTATATCCCTGGCGGCACTGCCCCACTCTTCTCAACCGTCCTGATGCTGGCCACACCAGCCAAGATAGCCGGTTGCAAGGAGATTGTGCTCTGCACACCCCCGAATCGCGAAGGCAAGGTGAATCCCGCCATCCTGATGGCAGCCCGGATTGCCGGTGTAAGCAAGATATTCAAGGCCGGTGGTGTTCAGGCCATCGGAGCGATGGCATACGGCACAGAGTCCGTTCCCAAGGTCTACAAGATATTCGGCCCTGGCAACCAGTATGTGATGGCAGCCAAGCAGCAGGTCAGCATCCACGATGTAGGTATCGACATGCCGGCAGGCCCTTCTGAGGTATGCGTAATAGCCGACGACACCGCCAATGCCGAGTTTGTCGCTGCCGACCTCTTGTCGCAGGCAGAACACGGTGTCGACTCCCAGGTATTCCTGATTACCACCTCCAATAAGTTCATCGATGAAGTTCAGAAAGAACTCGATAAGCAGCTGGAGGCACTTCCCCGTAAGGAGATTGCACAGAAGGCACTCGAAAACAGCATGCTGGTATTGGTTTCCGACATCCGTGAGGCCATCGACCTGTCGAACACCTATGCGCCTGAGCACCTGGTGATTCAGACCGAAGACTACGAGGATGTGGCATCGAAAGTGATCAATGCCGGTAGCGTGTTCCTCGGCCAGTATGCCTGTGAGAGCGCCGGCGACTATGCCAGCGGTACCAATCACACGCTGCCCACTCATGGCTATGCGACCACCTACAATGGTGTCAATCTCGACAGCTACTGCCGTAAAGTCACCTTCCAGCACCTCACGGAAGAAGGTGTGCGCCAGATCGGTCATGCCGTCGAACTGATGGCCGAAGCCGAGCAGCTTGATGCCCACAAGAACGCAATGACAGTAAGAATAAAGAGTCTGAAATGAAACCATTACAAGAACTGACGCGTCCGAACATCTGGAGCCTGGCTCCCTATAGCAGCGCCCGCAACGAGTATGCAGGCCGCGAGGCTCGCGTGTTTCTGGATGCCAACGAAAATCCCTATAACGCCCCTTACAACCGCTATCCCGATCCGCTACAGCTCGAACTGAAGGCTGCCCTGTCGAAGGTAAAGGGCGTACCAGCCGAAAACATCTTCCTCGGCAACGGTAGCGATGAGCCCATCGATTTGGTTTACCGCTGTTTCTGTGAGCCTGGCGTCGACAATGTGGTCGCCATCGAGCCCACCTATGGCATGTATAAGGTCTGTGCCGACATAAACAACACAGCGTATCGTCCTGTATTGCTTGACGAGCAGTATCAGATCACCGCCGACAGACTGTTGGCAGCCACCGACCAGCATACGAAACTAATCTGGCTCTGTTCACCCAACAATCCAACGGGCAACAGTCTCCATCGCGAGGAAATCCTCAAGGTCATCGAAAGCTTCGAAGGTCTTGTGGTGGTCGACGAGGCCTATAGCGACTTTTCCTCACAGAAACCCCTGCGCACCGAGTTTGCCAAATACCCCAACCTCATCGTGCTCAACACCATGTCGAAGGCATGGGGCTGTGCTGCCATCCGTCTGGGTATGGCCTTTGCATCCGAGGAGATCATCAGCATCTTCAATAAAGTAAAGTATCCTTATAACATCAACCAACTCACTCAGGAACAGGCCCTAGAGGCTTTGAAAGACCCCTTTGAGGTCGACAAGTGGGTGAAGATCCTGTTGGAAGAGCGTTCACGCATGATCGACGCCTTCAAGTTGTTGCCCATCTGCGTGAAAGTATTCCCCACCGAGGCAAACTTCTTCCTGGCTCAGATGACCGATGCCGTCAAGATCTACAACTATCTGGTCGACAAGGGCATCATCGTGCGCAACCGCCATCGCGTGCAGCTCTGCCAGAACTGTCTCCGCGTCACCATCGGCACCAAGACAGAAAACGGAGAGCTGATTGCCGCACTCCGTCAGTACCAGTAAAATTGTCCCATCTTCAGTTGACAGTTGACAGTTTATTTGGGGAGGGGGTATTGGTTTGATGGGAGGAAATGATAGAATTATATAATTACTATATATATAATATATATATTATATATATAGTAAATTTGAATTTTGAAGGAATAAGGTGCTCATTATAAAACTGTCAACTGAAGAAACTGTCAACTGAGGGACTCTCTTTTTACGATCGTGCTTTTTTGCGTGCTTTTTTTGAGAAATAATTTGGAAGGACTATGAATTTTTCGTACCTTTGCATTGTCAAAGAAAAAAGACGAAATTTGCGGCCTGCCTGAGCAACAAAAATTGCCTGCGAGCGAGGCACCTGTTTCCTAGGAAAAGCCAAAAACGGAGTCGTTTTGGAGATAAGTAAAAATAATTAACAACATCTATTAACAATTAATCAATTTATTAACCATTAAAAAGAAAGGATTTAGATTATGGCATTGAAAGTGAAAGCAGTGGACTCAGACGGGACGGTTTTCAATGAGTCAACTCTCTGAAAACAAGAAATCCCCCGCCGATTTGCGAGGGATTCTTTATTTCTTGAGTTCCTGGAGACGGGATTTGTAGGCTTTGCGGAGTTTGCGGACAGCCTTGTCACGAATCTGCCGGACACGTTCACGCTTCAAGTCCATATCTTCAGCAATCTCAGCCATCGTCTCGTGCTCCTGATTGATGCCGAAGAAGGCGTTTATCACCCTGCTTTCGCGCTCGTCGAGCGAGCCTAGGGCAAACTCAATGACTTCTTCGATGGCTTCGGAGTGAACGCGCTCGTCGGCCAAGGGGGCATCCTGATTGACAAGAACAGAGAGAAGGCTCATGTTATTGCGATGACCCAACGGTGCATCGACTGATGTGGCCTTCAAAGGCAGATCGCCATTATTGCGCCCCGAAGCCTTTCCCTTGGGAGGATCGGTCTGCTGGGCAATAGCCTTCTCAATCTGTTGGCGGATGTGGACAACGGCAAAGTTGACAAAGCGGGTGCCGCGGCTGGGATCAAAGTGCGAGGCTGCTTTCATCAGACCGATGTTACCCTCGCTAACCAGGTCGTCCATCTGGAGCCCCTTGCCCTTATACTGGTTGGCGATGGAAACCACAAAACGGAGGTTGGCTCCGACCAACCGGTTCAGGGCCTTGCTTTCGCCCTGCTGGATCTTTAAAGCAAGATCGCGCTCCTCGTCGGCTGTGAGTAATGACTCGCGACCGATTTCATCGAGGTATCTGTTCAGTCCAGACTCTTCCATGTCTTTACATATTTCATTTCGTTTAATATACGCTTCTGGCGCTTCTGCATATAGGCCGAGGGATGTTTGCTGGAATACTGCCGAGGATTGGGCAGCGTGGCAGCTATCAAGGCACACTGGCTACGGCTCAGGTCTTTGGCCTGAATACCGAAATGTGCTTCGGCCACAGCCGATGCACCATAGATGCCATCGCCCATCTCGATAGAATTGAGATATACCTCCATGATGCGTTCCTTCGGCCAGAGGAGCTCGATGAGGGTGGTAAAATAGACCTCGAAGCCTTTGCGCGTCCAACTGCGTCCCGGCCAAAGAAACACGTTCTTGGCCGTTTGCTGCGAGATGGTCGAAGCCCCGAGTTTACGTTTCTCAGGATGCTTGCGGTTACGCTCAGCAGCGTGCTCGATGGCCTTGTAGTCGAAGCCGTGATGCTGCATAAAGTTGGCATCCTCGCTGGCGATAACGGCCACAGGCAAGAAGGGCGAGATCTTGTCGAGCGACACCCAATGGTGATTCAGTCTCAGTTCCTTGCCCTCACCAACCTGCTGCGCCAGACGTATGAACATCAGCGGCGTGAAGTAGACAGGCAGAAAGCGAAGCGCCACCACCGCAAGAATAGTGGAGCCGAAGAAGGCCGCCAATATCCAGCGTATGGTGACGCGTAGCTTACGAATGATTTTCTGCATCTAAAGCGGCTTAGTTAGCCTGCTGCTCAGCTGCCTGGATCATGGCCTGTGAAGCGTACATGTAAACCTCAACACGACGGTTCTGCTCACGACCTGCTGCTGTAGAGTTGTCGGCTACAGGATTGTCCTCACCATAACCCATCGTGCTGCGGATCTGACTGCTGCTCACACCCAGTGACTGCAGATAGTTGGTCACAGCCTGAGCACGCTGCTGAGAGAGGTTCAGGTTCTTCTGAATACTCTGCTCACGAGTGCTGTTCTTCCAGCCTGCATTGTCGGTATAGCCCTGAACGGCTACGTCGCAGTCGGCATTGTTCTTCAGCACGTTAGAGAACTGTGTCAGAGAAGACTTAGCAGTAGAACTCAGTGTAGAGCTACCAGTGGTAAAGAGAATACCAGAATCAAAGGTAACCTTAACAGCCTGCAGACCGTTAGCATCGGTCACCGACTCCACCTGAGCGTTCTTCACAGCCTCAGCCTCAGCCTTAGCCTTATCCATCTTCTTACCGATGATAGCACCGGCGCCGGCACCTACAGCACCGCCAACAGCAGCACCGATAGCGGTATTACCAGCAATCTTACCAACAATAGCACCGAGCAACGCACCACCACCAGCACCGATGGCTGCACCCTTCTGCATATTGTTACAACCTGCCATCACGAGGACAGCACACATTGAAAGCGCAATCGTCTTGAAACTCTTCATATTTGTTACTATTTTAAATGAATTAATAATGGTTTTGTCACTTTTTACGTTGCAAAGATAATTCTTTTATTTGTAATCTGCACATTTTTCCAACTTTTTTTAGTACTTTTGTGCCCAAATTAATAAAACAGCAATAAAAACAATGGCAAAAGAATTAAAAGATTTAACGAAAAGGGCTGAAAATTACAGCCAATGGTACAATGATCTGGTGGTCAAGGCCGATATGGCGGAGCAGTCTGCCGTTCGCGGATGTATGGTCATCAAGCCCTATGGCTACGCCATCTGGGAGAAGATGCAGCAGCAACTAGATAAGATGTTCAAGGAGACGGGTGCGCAGAATGCTTATTTCCCCTTGCTGATTCCGAAATCATTCCTCAGCCGCGAGGCCGAGCATGTGGAGGGTTTCGCCAAGGAGTGCGCCGTAGTGACCCACTACCGTCTGAAGGCAACTGAGGACAAGAGCGGCGTGGTGGTAGATCCCGCAGCCAAGCTGGAAGAGGAACTCATCATCCGTCCTACTTCAGAGACGATTATCTGGAACACGTATAAGAACTGGATCCAGTCGTGGCGCGACCTGCCCTTGATGTGCAACCAGTGGTGTAATGTGATGCGCTGGGAGATGCGTACACGTCCGTTCCTCCGTACCTCGGAATTCCTGTGGCAGGAGGGCCACACAGCCCATGCCACCCGCGAAGAGGCTGAAGAGGAAGCCAAGAAGATGCTGAAGGTGTATGCCAAGTTTGCAGAAGAGTGGATGGCAGTGCCTGTAGTGCAGGGAGTAAAGAGCGAGACCGAGCGTTTTGCTGGTGCCCTCGACACCTATACCATCGAGGCCATGATGCAGGACGGCAAGGCCCTGCAGTCAGGAACATCACACTTCCTCGGACAGAACTTCGCCAAGGCTTTCGACGTGACCTATCTGAACAAGGACAACAAACCCGAATATGTTTGGGCTACCTCATGGGGTGTGAGCACACGACTGATCGGTGCCCTCATCATGACGCATTCAGACGACAACGGACTGGTGCTGCCTCCACGTCTCGCTCCGATTCAGGTGGTGATTATCCCCATTGCCACCAAGCCCGAGCAGATGGAGCAGGTGAACAAAGAGGTGCTGCCCATGATGGAGAAGCTCCGCGCAAAGGGCATCAGCGTGAAGTTCGACGATGCCGACAACAAGCGCCCAGGCTTTAAGTTTGCCGATTATGAGCTGAAGGGTGTGCCCGTCAGACTGGTGCTTGGTGCCCGCGATTTGGAGAACGGCACAATCGAAGTGATGCGTCGTGACACACTGGAGAAGGAGACACGTCCTCTGGAAGGTATCGTCGACTATGTGGAGCAGCTGCTGGAGGATATCCAGAAGAATATCTTCGAGAAGGCCAAGGCCTATCGCGACAGCCGCATCTATGAGTGCGACAACTACGAGGAGTTTAAGGAAAAGGTGAAGGACGGTGGTTTCTTCCTCTGCCATTGGGACGGCACGGCCGAAACGGAGGCCAAGATCAAGGAAGAGACGCAGGCCACCATCCGTTGCGTGCCCTTCGGTGTGGAGCAGACACCTGGTGTAGACATGGTAAGCGGCAAACCCTCGAAGGCCCGCGTCATCATCGCCAGAAGCTATTAAAGCGACATACAAACAGAAAAGGGAACTTTCCCAAGCTCCCTTTTCATCTCCGACTACTAAAAAATAAATTTCGTCGGAGTTGAAAGTAGGTTATCTCACGATAACCTATTTTCCTTTTAACCTTAATAATCTAATACCATGAAAAACACTCTGCAAATGTACAAAAAAAACAAAAGTCATTCGACAAATGCAGCGTGTAATTTGCACTATTTTAATTCTTTTTTAGAATTTCATCATCTCTTTTTAGAATTGTTTGCACTTTTTTGGACGAAATAGTGTTCTGATCTGACACCGAAATAGATGGCGGCTCGTTCAACAACTGCCATGAGGACGTGAAGAAACGAACCGTGCTTTCGAGGCTGAGGGAATCAGCACCGAAAGTCTCAATCAGACAGATTATCTCGCTACTTCCTGCATCAGCGGTTTCCACCGTTCTCAGCAAGAGCATATCAATCTGCAGAGCCTCGCTCATTCGAATACTCAGCGTGCTATCGGTAAGCACCGTCATCTCGCTGGTTCCGCCCAGACGGTTTTTCACCTCAGCCTTCATCTTAGAATCAATGAAGTCGATAAAATCCAAACGGTTGTTCTCTGAGAGATATGGCAAAAGGGAATCGGGCATCTGTTTGAAGACTTCGCGCATCTTCAAGCCTTCTGCCCTACCCATCTGCACCAACAGGAGCAAGAACAATCCTAAAATCCAATGACGACGCATGCAATTAATCCTTGTTATGACGGAGATCATGCACACGGATGGCCTTGCCCTCGCTCTGAGGCAGAGAACCCTTCTTGACGAGCTTCACCTGAGGTGTGAGGAGAATCTCATCCTTCAAGGCACGCTGGATATCCTTGGTCATCCTCTGAATCTCGGGATAGATATCTGTCTCCAAGCCATCGAGCTCAACCTCTACGGTCATGACATCATTGTCGTCGATGGTCTCGAGGGTGATCAGGTAGTTGCTGCCCAAGCCTGGATATTGCACGAGAATCTTCTCCACCTGCATCGGGAAGACATTGACACCCTTGATGATGAACATATCATCCGTACGACCCTTGATGCGGTCGATACGAAGGTGGGTACGTCCGCACTTACATTCACCTGGCAAAATACGGGTAAGGTCGCGTGTACGATACCTTAATATAGGCATCATTGTTCGGTCGAGCGTTGTGAGCACCATCTCGCCCATCTCACCATCGGGTACTGGCTCGAGGGTGTCAGGATCGACAATTTCCACGATATAGTTGTCTTCCCAAAGGTGCATGCCTTCCTGATACTTACACTCGAAGGCCACACCAGGGCCGTTCATCTCAGTCATACCAAATGAGTTGTAAGCTTTCACGCCCAGCATACGCTCGATGCGACGACGCTGCTCCTCAGTATGGGGCTCAGCACCGATACAGAGGGTACGGAGTTTGGTGGAGGCGGGATCGACGCCCTCCTCCTTAAAGACTTCTGCCAGACGGATGGCATAAGAAGGAATAGCGTGGAGACAGGTGGTGCCGAAGTCCTTGATGAACTTAATCTGGCGCTTGGAGTTGCCTGCCGCAGCAGGAACCGTCATAGCACCTAACCACTCTGCACCATACTGGAAGCCCAGACCACCCGTGAACATGCCATAGCCGCTGGAGTTCTGGAACACATCGCTCTTGCGACAGCCCACCATGTAGAGGTTACGGGCAATCATATTTGCCCACGAACAAATGTCGTGCTCTGAATAAACGACGACACAAGGATTTCCCGTCGTGCCACTGGTAGAGTGGATGCGAACAGCATCATCCAAATTAGCACCTACCAATCCGAAAGGATAGTTGTCGCGCAGATCCTGCTTCGTGGTGAAGGGAATCTTACGGATATCATCGACCGTATTGATAGAATCGGCCGTAATACCAGCCTCGCCCAGACGTTTCTTGTAAAAAGGCGACTTCAAGGCGACATTGATAGACTCCTTGAGTTTTTTAACTTGCAACTGTTGGAGTTGCTCTCTTGGCATGGTCTCTAATTCCGGTTGCCAGTACTCACCATCAGGTTTGATGGTTGACATGATTTTCTCGTCAGTCATTTTTTTATGTTTTAGAAAGTTGCATCATTGTTACGGCCATCAGGCCTGCAGTCTCCGTACGAAGGCGGCTATCACCCAAGTGCACCGACTGGTAGCCTGCTTCGATTGCCATCTGCACCTCGTCGATGGAGAAGTCACCCTCAGGACCTATCAGCACAGTGACGGGTTCTGTAGGGTCGAGCGCCTGCAACTCGGTAAAGAGGCTAACACGAGGTATCTCCTCATAGCAGTGCGCAATATATTTCCGACCCTCAACAGGCGAAGCAATAAAGTCCTTGAAAGACACGATATCGTGAATGACAGGCTTCCAAGCCTTATGACTCTGTTTCATGGCAGAGATGGCTATCTTTTCCAAGCGGGGAATCTTCACCACCCTACGCTCTGAGAATTTGCTATGAAAGAACGTGATTTCATCGACGCCCACCTCTGTAGCCTTCTCAATCATCCACTCGATACGGTCGAGCATCTTCGTGGGTGCGATGGCCAGATGGACATGTCCCTGCCATTGAGGTGTCTGAGGCTGGCGTTCGACAATGTCGTAGTAACAGTTGTGCGTGGCGGCAATCGTTACCTCGGCACGATAATAGTTGCCGACCCCATCCATCAGGAACAGCTCGTCGCCACCTTTCAACCGAAGCACCCGCATGGCATGCATAGCCTCGGCAGCAGGCAATTCTTGCTGCTGATCAGCATCGGGGACGTAAAAGAATCTGCTTTCTTTCATTCGATATAAGTAACCTGCTTTTAATGGTTAACCTGCTCAATAGGTTTCTTCTCGGGTTTGAAAACAATGGCGAAGGTGATGCCTACCACCAAAGCGAAGGCGGCAAAGACAAACCAGCACGAGGTCCAGTCGCCAACCAGGTAACCACCTTCCCATGTGCAATATGCATTCACGATCTCACCAGCTGCCAAGGTTCCGATGGTAGCCCCCAACCCATTGGTCATCATCATGAACAAGCCTTGAGCCGATGCTTTAATACTGGGTTCGCACTCCTGATCGACAAATATACCGCCCGACACATTGAAAAAGTCGAAAGCTACACCATAGACGATACACGACAGCACGAAGAACAGCACACCCGGCATAGCAGGATCGCCTATACCAAAGAAGCCAAAGCGGAACACCCATGCAAAGAGCGACATGAGCATCACGATCTTGATGCCAAAACGCTTCAGGAAGAAGGGGATGAGGAGGATGCAGAAGGCCTCACTGATTTGCGAGATACTCGTCAGCAACGTGGCATTGTTGGCTGCGAAGGTGTCTGCAAACTCAGGCGTACCTTTGAAACTGGTCAGGAAAGGACCTGCAAAGCCATTAGTAACCTGCAGGCACATACCCAGCAATGCCGAGAAGATGAAAAACAACGCCATCTGACGACGCTTGAACAGCTTGAAGGCATTAAGACCAAGGCTTTCGACGAACGACACTTTGTCGTCTTTCTTCTCCAGCTTACACTCTGGCAAGGTAAAGCAATAGGCGAAGAGCACAATGCTCAACAAGCCGGACACGAAGAACTGCATATAGGTGTACTGGAACTTATGGGCATTCTCGGCCAACGTGAATCCAAAGCCGCTATCGTCAATGAATGCGCAGTTGACAAACCACATCGTGACAATAAAGCCGACGGTTCCCAATACACGAATGGGGGGAAAGTCCTTCACCGTGTCCATATTGTTCTCTTTCAGAATAGTGAAAGCCGCTGTATTGGCAAGCGCAATAGTAGGCATAAAGAAAGCCACGCTCAACGTATAGAGAGCGATGAACAACGACTTGTCAGCCAACTCTTGTCCGAAGCCTGCTTGACTACCCAACCACCAGCAACCGAGCATAAAGAAGCCCGCCACCAAATGGCAGAGGCCTAACAGACGTTGCGGCTGGATATATTTATCGGCTACAATACCCATCAGTGTGGGCATAAAGATACTTACTATACCTTGAATGGCATAGAACCATGAAATCTTGTCGCCCAGACCGGCAATGCCCAAATAATTACCCATACAAGTGAGGTAGGCACCCCAGACTGCAAACTCCAAGAAGTTCATTAACGATAAACGGAATTTCAAATTCATAGTGCTATTGAGTTATTGGTTTTATTTGATCCGGTCGTTCTCCAAGTCGATGATGACGAGGACGCAAGGAGTCGGGCACCTGAGAGAGCGAATCCGCCACCGACTTCTGCGGCTGTGGTACAACCTCCTCGTGTTCCTTCTTGTGGAAACGTATCAACTGGATATTGCTGACGATAAGCATTCGCAAATTGGAAGTATTCTCGTATCCTTGTCCCAGATAGATAAAGCCATTGATCTCCTTCACAGGCTCCTCGCAGCCCTCAATACGCAACTGAGAACGGCCGTCGACAGAAAAATGGGTCACCGATGAGGCGACACTATCGTTCTTATACTTCACCGCTATATAAGCGACTGCATCCTTGGAGCCGCTCTGATAAAGAAAGTTGCTATTCCAGGCTAACATAAAGCTATCGCCCTTGCGATAGGCTGTATCTGCCTGCAAGCGATACTGCAAACGGTTATAGGGCGCATAAGGGACAAGCACCTGCGAAATGGCACCGTTCCAGATATTAGCAGTATCACCTGTCAGCGTACTAGCCGTAAAATTCTCCACCTCACCTGCTGAAGCGCCATACTCGATGGCTGCCTCGCCCAAGCGCTCCTGTACATTCTTCCATATCTTGACAAAACGATCGGAACGTGTGTAATAATAGACAAGCGACGAGTCGAACTCTGCCCGTGTCAAATCATATTTCTTCAGGACGGCTTCGAAATAGAGTTCACGTTTGTAATCCATCGGTCTGCTTGAAGAGAAACCGGAAGACGTGAGATTTTCCTGCTTGGCAATACCTTGCGACACGAAATAGTCGTAGAGAATATCTTCCATATCGTCGGGCTGTATATACTCACTGGGAACTTTTGGCGAACATGCTGTCAAAAGCACCAAGAACAGGAAAACGATATGGTAACGATGCAGATTCATGCTTCTTCGTGAACAGGATCTGGCTCTGCAGGGTCCTTCTTTTTCAACGTGATTTGACTGATCTCTTTACGATAGAACAACAAAAGCAGTACGACACCCACACTGATGGAGGCATCAGCAAAATTGAATACCGGACTGAAGAATACAAAATGATCGCCACCTACAAAAGGCATCCACTGGGGCCATTCTGTCTCGATCAATGGGAAATAAAACATATCCACCACCTTACCCATCAGGAAGGGGGCATAGCCCGTACCGAACGGCACAAAGTAGGACTGGTAGAACTCCGACGAATTATTGAAAACAAGGCCGTAGAACATACAGTCGATCAGATTGCCTGCGGCACCTGCGAGAATCATCGACAGACAAACAAGATAACCTATCTTTGCCTTCTTTCCCACCTCAATCCAAATGTAATAGCCTAGTAGTGCAATGGCAAAGACGCGGAACAGCGACAGTACAATCTTGCTGCCAAGCTGCATACCGAATGCCATACCGTTGTTTTCAATAAACGAGATGTAGAACCAGTCGGTGATATGAATGCTCTCATGGAGCGTCATCGAGGTCTTTACCCAAATCTTAATGGCTTGGTCGATCAGGAGAATGGCAACAATAATCAATGTCGCCAGTCTCCCGTTGGTGAAAAACTTTCTGAAAGCGCTCACTTAACCTTTCTTTTGATTCATCTTCGACTGAACGCTCAGCGTAGCGTGAGGTACGGCGCGAAGGCGCTCCTTAGGAATCAGTTCACCGGTAATGCGGTCGATGCCATAGGTTTTATTTTCAATGCGTACCAAGGCTGCTTTCAGTCCCTGAATGAACTTCTGCTGGCGAGCGGCCATAGAGATGAGTTCTTCTTTCGACTGTGTGACACTACCCTCCTCTAATGCCTTATAGGTTGGTGATGTATCGTCGACATCGTTGGAGTCCTCGTTCATAAGCACTTTCATCATCTGGTCATAGTCGCGCTTGGCCAATGCCATTTTCTCATTGATAATCTGACGGAACTCTTCGAGTTCTTCGTCGCTGTAACGTGTTTTTTCTGCCATATTTATTCTGTTTTTAGTTTCTGATTATTATATTTTCTCTACTTTAATGTTCAGTTTGAATTCATCGAAGTCCACTTCCTGTCCATCGTTGTCGGCTACCTTGATATCGTCGGCAAGCACCTGGGTCTTGATATAGTCAGAGAAGCTGCCGAGACTCTTCTCCACCTCGGTATTCGAAGCCAAAGTCACCACGATACGGTCGGTAATTTCCAGGCCACTCTCCTTGCGGATGTTCTGGATGCGGTTGATGAGTTCGCGGGCCATACCCTCGTTCTTCAGTTCGTCTGTCAATTCCACCTCAAGGGCTACGGTGAGGTTACCCTCATTGGCTACCAACCAGCCTGGAATATCCTCGCTGATAATATCCACATCAACAGCCTCGACGTTAACATCCTGACCTTCGACATTGATGGCAATCAAACCTTGCTTTTCGAGCTCGGCAATCTGCTCTTGCGAGAGGGCATCCATAGCGGCAGCCACACTCTTCATCAGCTTACCGAACTTCTTACCCATCGTGCGGAAGTTGCACTTCACCTTCTTAACCAGCACGCCAGCACCCTCTACGAAACGAAGTTCCTTAACGTTCACCTCGTTCATAATCAGGTCCTTCACAGCCTCGATGTGGTTCTTCTGTTCTGCATCGACGGCAGGAATCATGATGGCCTGCAGCGGCTGACGCACCTTAATATTTACCTTACGGCGCAAGGCAAGAACCATCGAAGTGATTTTCTGCGCCATCCGCATTCGGGCTTCGAGATCCTTGTTAATCTGAGTATCGTCGGCCACAGGGAATTGATCGAGGTGCACGCTATCGAGCGCCCCACCAAGGTCCTTATACAGTTGATCTGCATAGAACGGTGCAAACGGAGCCAATAATTTGGCCACTACCATCAGACAAGTATAAAGTGTCTGATAGGCAGAGAGTTTATCCTCCGACATTTCCTTACCCCAGAAACGTTTGCGGTTCAGGCGAACGTACCAGTTAGAGAGATCGTCGTTTACAAAGGCATCAATCAGACGGCCTGCACGTGTAGGATCGTAGTTATCAAGTTCTGCCTCCACGCCCTTGATAAGCGTATTCAGACAAGAGAGGATCCAACGGTCGATTTCAGGACGCTTATCAAAAGCCACCTGTGCTACCTGTGGGTCAAAGCCATCCACATTGGCATATAGAGCAAAGAAGCTGTATGTATTGTATAAAGTGCCGAAGAACTTACGACGCACTTCGTCGACACCCTCCGGATCAAACTTCAGGTTATCCCAAGGCTCGGAATTCGTCATCATATACAATCGAACGGCATCTGAACCGTACTTGCCAATCATATCAAACGGATTCACAACATTACCCACGTGCTTTGACATCTTGTTGCCCTTGGCATCGAGTACCAAGCCAGAAGAAATGACATTCTTGAAAGCTACAGAGTCAAATATCATCGTAGCAATGGCATGTAGCGTGAAGAACCAGCCACGCGTCTGGTCGACACCCTCGTTGATAAAGTCACAGGGGAATGCAATACCCTTGTCGATCAAATCTTTATTCTCAAAGGGATAATGAATCTGTGCATAAGGCATAGAACCAGAATCAAACCATACGTCAATCAAGTCGCTTTCGCGCTTCATGGGCTTGCCGCTCTCTGATACGAGGATGATGTTATCCACATACGGACGATGCAGGTCGATCTTGTCGTAGTTCTCCTTCGACATATCGCCGGGTATAAAACCTTTGTCCTTCATGGGGTTCGACTGCATGAATCCAGCCTTGACAGCCTTCTCGATCTCGTTGTAGAGTTCTTCAACTGAGCCTATGCAGACTTCCTTGCCATCCTCGTCGCGCCATATCGGTAGCGGGGTTCCCCAGAAACGTGAGCGGGAGAGGTTCCAATCGTTCAGGTTCTCCAACCAGTTACCGAAACGGCCTGTACCCGTTGACTCTGGCTGCCAGTTGATGGTCTTGTTCAATTCGAACATACGATCCTTCTTAGCTGTAGAGCGGATGAACCAGGAGTCCAGCGGATAATACAGCACAGGCTTGTCTGTACGCCAGCAATGTGGATAATTATGTACGTGCTTCTCAATCTTGAGCGCCGTACCTTCCTGTTTCATTTCCATACAGATCACGATATTCAGGTCTTCTGCCTTGGCTGCAGCCTGCTCATCGTACTTGCCATCCTTATTAAACTCCGGAGCATAAGCATTCTTTACGAAGTCACCAGCGTGATGACTATATCCCTCCTTATTGACACATTTCTCAATAAAGTTATCGTCGAGTTCCTCTATCAGATAGTACTTACCTTGGAGGTCAACCATCGGACGGGTTTCACCTTTCTTATTAATAAGGAACAAACTTGGGATATGGGCATCTTTAGCCACTTTGGCATCATCGGCACCGAAGGTAGGCGCGATATGCACGATACCGGCACCATCCTCTGTTGTTACGTAATCGCCAGGGATTACACGGAATGCCTCACTCTCCATCTCCACAAACTGATCCTTACCGTTCTCGCCCGTAAACACCTTCTCAGGATGAGCCTGAGCATAGGCCTTCACATAATCGGCAGCATTAGCATCAACTTTAGCTGACGGTTTGACCCAAGGCATCAGCTGCTGATACTTCAGGCCCACCAGCTGCTCACCAGTATAGCGACCTACGATGCGATAAGGCACAAACTTCTCGCCCTTATTATACTCAGGCATCTCATCGCTGTCGGTGATATTGCCCTCAGGAGCAAGGTAGGCATTCAAGCGGCTCTCTGCGAGGATGACAGTTATCTTCTCACCATTATAGGCGTTATAGGTTTCAACAGCAACATAGTCAATCTTCGGACCTACGCAGAGTGCTGTATTTGATGGCAGGGTCCAAGGTGTAGTTGTCCAAGCTACAAAATAAGGCGTACCCCACTTTGTCCACTCTTCCTTAGGATTGAGTGCCTTGAATAAAGCTGTTACAGTCGTATCCTTTACATCGCGATAGCAACCAGGCTGGTTCAGTTCATGTGAGCTCAGGCCGGTTCCTGCTGCTGGCGAATAAGGTTGGATTGTGTAGCCCTTATAGAGCAGGCCTTTCTTATAAAACTGCTGCAAGAGCCACCATAGTGTTTCGATATACTTGTTATCGTAGGTGATATACGGATTATCGAGGTCTACGAAATAGCCCATCTTTTCCGTCAAGTCACGCCATTCTTGGGTGAACATCATCACATTCTCACGACACTTCTTGTTATAGTCCTCCGTGGAGATGTATTTTTCCGAGTCCTTGTTGTCGATATCAGCCTTTGTGATACCTAATTCCTTCTCAACACCCAACTCTACAGGCAATCCGTGGGTATCCCATCCTGCCTTACGCTTTACCTGATAGCCTTTCATCGTCTTATAGCGGTTGAAGGTATCTTTAATGGTACGAGCCAGCACATGATGGATGCCAGGATGACCATTAGCTGAGGGAGGACCCTCGAAGAATACAAACTGCGGGCACCCTTCGCGCTCCTCTACCGAGCGCCAGAAGACATTTTTCTCCCGCCACATTTCCAGGATATCATTATTTACCTGTGTCAGGTTCAAGCCGTTGTGTTCGGCGAATCTCTTTGCCATATTTTCGATATCGTTTTATACCTTTTACTTATTTAGGGCGCAAAGGTACTAAAAATATTCGAGTCAACAAAGGAAATAAATATTTTTAAGATTTATATCACAAAATGTTTTTTATTTCAGAAAAAATGCGTAACTTTGCAAACAAAACAAGTCAATTCAATAATTAAAAACAATTGCTATGGTATTAATGATTATTCAGCTCCTTATTGTTTTAGGAGCATTGTGGGTAGGTTCGCGATATGGTTCACTTGCCTTGGGAGCCATTTCCGGTATCGGACTTGCCATTCTCGTCTTTGCTTTCGGACTTAAGCCAGGAACACCCCCAACTGATGTGATCTACATCATCATTGCAGCCGTAACCTGTGCTGGTATCATGCAGGCTTCAGGTGGTATGGACTGGCTCATCCAGATTGCAGAAAAAATGCTCCGCAAGCATCCGGATCGCATCACTTTCCTAGCACCACTAACGACCTTCTTTCTTACAGTTTTAGTAGGAACTGGACACGTTGTATATACCTTAATGCCAATTATTTGCGATATTGCATTAAAGAAAGGAATTAGACCAGAGCGACCATGTGGAGTAGCCTCCATTGCCTCACAGGTAGGTATCACCTGCTCCCCAATCGCAGCTGCCGTTGTGGCCTTCGTCACCATCTCGAATGCCAACAATTTCGACATCACAATCCCCCGGGTGCTGATGGTTTCCATTCCGGCCTGTATCTGCGGACTGATGGCCGCCGCTGCAGCCTCTTATCATCGTGGTCTCGACCTCGATAAGGATCCTGTGTTCCAGAGGAAGATTGCTGATCCTGAACAACGTAATTACATCTACGGTTCAAACGCCACGACACTCGACAAGACGATTCCACAATCGGCCAAGAATGCCGTCTTTATTTTCCTCGGTGCACTTGCTGTCATCGTGTTGTTTGCAGCAATTCCCTCTCTGCTACCATCGTGGGATGGGAAATCGCTGAAAATGAACCTCGTTATCCAGATTGTGATGATTGCAGCAGCTGCTTTGATGATCATCTTCTGTAAGGCCCAGCCCAAAAAGGCTGTTGCTGGTCCTGTATGGCAGTCGGGTATGGTAGCCGTAGTCGCCATTTATGGTATCGCCTGGATGGCTGACACTTACTTCTCAAACTATATGCCCGAGATACAGGCTATGCTTGAGGGTATTGTAAAAGATTATCCGTGGAGCATCGCTCTCGTTTTCTTCATGGTTTCCGTGCTCATCAACTCTCAGGGTGCTGTTGTTGTTTCAATGCTGCCTCTGGCTTATTCACTAGGAATTCCTGGTCCCGTTCTGCTAGGTGTGCTACCTTCGGTCTATGGTTATTTCTTCATCCCGAACTATCCTTCGGATATCGCCACGGTAAACTTCGACCGCTCAGGCACTACGGTCATCGGTAAATACCTGCTGAACCACTCATTCATGATGCCAGGCCTGATTTGTGTCACCGTATCGACCATCGTGGCCTATATTCTGTCCTCGATATTCAATTAAAAATGTATAAGAGATTTATAACTCTAACGATTCTGGCCACTCTAGCTGTGGGAGCTACAGCTCAGCAGTGGCCAGAACTGCAACAGGAGGCCAAGGCTGGCGCACGCTGGTGGTGGCTGGGATCAGCTGTCGACAAAGAAAACCTGCGTTGGACCATGCAGGAATATGCCAATCATGGTATCGGAGCCTTGGAAATTACACCCATTTACGGGGTACAGGGCAACGAGGCAAATAACATTCCCTATCTCAGCGACCAATGGATGGCGATGCTGCGCGAGGTGCAACAGAACGGCCAACAGATGGGCATCGAGGTGGATATGGCCACAGGCACAGGTTGGCCTTTCGGAGGTCCGTGGGTACCGCTGGAAGAAAGTGCCAGCAAGGCCATCTTTGTTAACAGCACTTTCATGGGCAAAAGCGTAACGAATCTGCCATTGAAGGTTTCTGCCAAAGACGAAGTCTACAGCAAACTCAATAAAGTCATGGCTTATTGGCAAGGCCATTCATACGACATTACCCCATACGTCAAGGACGGCCAACTCACCTGGTCGCCTGAGGATATGCTGAAGACACAGTTGAAGACTGCAGGGAACAAGACCATGAAAAAAGTCTTGAAACGCAATCTGAAAGAACTCGAAAGCGCCCAGTGGCAGGTAGTTGCCCTTTATGTCCGCTATGGTGTGATGAAGGTAAAGCGTGCCGCCCCCGGAGGTGAAGGTCTGGTCATCGATCACTTCGACCGTCAGGCTGTCAGAAACTATCTGGCACATATTGAGGCTGCCTTCGAGCGGACAAAGACACCCTACCCTCACACCTTCTTCAACGATAGTTATGAGGTGGCCGACGCAACCTGGACGCCCACGTTGCTAGAGGAGTTTGAAAAACGCCGTGGCTACAAGTTGCAAGACTATTTCCTGCTCTTACAGGAGGGAGATCCCAAGATCGTCAGCGATTATCGCGAGACCCTCGGCGACCTGCTATTGGAGAATTTCACCAGCCAATGGACGGCTTGGGCCCATCGTCACGGAGCCATCACACGCAACCAAGCGCATGGTTCACCCGCCAATCTGATTGACTGTTATGCCGCTGTGGATATCCCAGAGATTGAGGGCTTCGGCCTTTCTGATCTTGGCATCAAGGGGCTGCGCACAGATCCCGGCAAAACCCGCAAGAACGACTCTGATTTCTCAATGCTGAAATATGCCCCGTCGGCAGCCCACATCTGCGGCAAACCTTACACATCAAGTGAGACATTCACCTGGCTGACAGAACATTTCCGTACTTCACTCTCGCAGTTGAAACCCGACATCGACCTCATGTTCTGTGCTGGTGTCAACCACATGTTCTTCCACGGTACCTGCTATTCGCCGAAGGACGACCCGTGGCCAGGCTGGAAGTTCTATGCCAGCATCGACATGAGTCCCACCAACAGCATTTGGCGCGACGCCCCCTATTTCATGCAGTACGTCGAGCGCTGTCAGCGTTTCTTGCAATGGGGAGAGCCCGACAATGACTTCATCGTCTACCTGCCCATTCGCGACATGTGGCAGAAGAACACCAGAAAACTACTCATGCAATTCAGCATCCACGCTATGGGCAGTCTGGCTCCTGATTTCATCAAGAGCATCCTGGCCATCGACGGTGCAGGCTTCGACAGCGACTATATCTCCGACCGTCTGTTGCTCACAACGTCATATAAAGACGGGATGTTGCAGACAGCGGCAGGAACACGCTATAAGGCACTCGTCATTCCTGAGTGCAAAATGATTCCCGACAATGTCAGGCAGCATATTGAGCAGCTAAAGGCTCAAGGCGCACGGATTATCTATGGTACACGAGCCGCCGACCTCGCAGCAGCAGCCAAACCCGAGGCCATGAAACTGGAATGCGGCTTAAAGGCCATCCGAAGAAAGAACGCCACAGGATACCACTATTTCATCGCCAACCTGTCGCCCAATGATATTGCAGACCGTCTGCCGCTGGCTGTCAGCTTCAACGATGCCGTATGGTTTAATCCCCTCAATGGCGACATCATTCCTGCCAGCATCAATGGCGACAGCATCGACATCTGCCTGCGCAGCGGTGAATCTATGATCTTGCAGACCTTTACAGAAAGTATCGATAGAAAGCCTGGCCTTTCCAGTCTGACCATCAAGGCCGGAAAGACTAGCGACATTTCCCTCAACGGCCCTTGGACGCTCAGCTTCACCGAGGAGGCCCCGAAAGTAGGAAAGGCCTTTACCCTCGACAAACTCCAAACATGGGAATCCCTCGACGACGACAATGCGAAGATTACGATGGGTACGGGTGTCTATACGACCAAGTTCAAGATGACAAAGCAGGACGACCCGAAGGGTGCCTGGATGATCGATCTTGGCGATGTCCGCGAGTCTGCACGTGTCTATATCAACGGACAGTTTATCGGCTGCGCCTGGTCGGTGCCCTTCGTACTCGACTGCAAGCAGGCGCTGAAGGCCGGTATGAACGAACTTCGCATCGAAGTGACCAATCTGCCTGCCAACCGCATTGCCGACTTAGACCGCAGAGGCATTCCCTGGCGCAAGATGGAGGAGATCAACGTTGTCGACATCAATTACAAGAAGACTACTTACGATCATTGGGAACCCGTTCCCAGCGGTCTCAACTCAGAAGTCAAACTGATAAGATCTGAGTAATCCGAACATTCAGACTTATCCGAAAAAACAAAGGCCCCGCAATCGCGGAGCCTTTGATTTTTATAATAATCAGAGATTACTCTTCGTCCTTCATCTCCTCCTCATGCTGCTTGATCAGAGCCTGCTGGATATCGTTCGGAACGAGTTCATAGCTTGAGAACTTCGTTGTGAACGATGCACGGCCTCCCGTCAGCGAACTCAGAGCGATTGAGTAGCTGGAGAGCTCCTTGAGAGGAATCTTAGCGCTCAGCTTCTGATAGCCGGCCTCAGAATCCATACCCATAATGATAGCGCGACGACCCTGCAGGTCTGACATTACATCACCCATATAGTCACCGGGCACGAGCACCTCAAGGTCGTAGATCGGCTCAAGCACCTTAGGACCGGCCTCCTTAAAGGCTGCGCTGAAGGCATTACGAGCAGCGAGCATGAACGACAACTCATTAGAGTCAACCGGGTGCATCTTACCATCATATACAATCACGCGAACGTCGCGGGCATAAGAACCTGTCAACGGACCCTGCTCCATACGCTCCATGATACCCTTCAGGATAGCGGGCATGAAACGGAGGTCGATGGCACCACCAACCACAGAGTTGATGAAGACAAGCTTACCACCCCACTCCAGGTCGATTTCTTCCTTACCCTTGATGTTCATCTTAAACTCCTGACCGTTGATCTTGAACGATGTAGGATCAGGCATGCCCTCTGTGTAAGGCTCCAGAATCAGGTGCACCTCACCAAACTGACCGGCACCACCCGACTGCTTCTTATGACGATAGTCGGCACGAGCCATCTTCGTAATCGTCTCACGATACGGAATCTTCGGCTCGATATATTCGATCTGGATCTTCTCGTTGTTCTCCATACGCCACTTCAAGGTACGCAGGTGGAACTCACCCTGACCATGAACGATAATCTGGCGCAACTCCTTCGACTGCTCAACCACCCATGTAGGATCCTCCTGACGCATCTTAGCCAGAGCAGCCATCATCTTCTCGGTCTCAGACTCGTTAACGGCCTTGATGGCACGAGAGAACTTCGAATTCGGATATTTGATGAAGTCGAACTTATTGTCGACATCCTTGCCATTCAACGTGTTACCGGTCTTCACATCCTTCAGTTTCACAGTACAACCGATATCACCTGCATTGAGCTGGTCCACCTGAATACGGTTGGCACCTGCACAAGCATACAATGTACCCATGCGCTCCTTCGAACCACGATCGGCATTTGTCAAATCGTCGCCGCTCTTCACGCTACCGCTCATCACCTTGAAATAGCTCACCTCACCGATATGGGGCTCCACACCAGTCTTGAAGAAATAGAGCGATGCAGGGGCGTTGGTATCAGCAGGCACATCCTTGCCGGCAGCATTCTTGATGACAGGCATCTCACTAACAAAAGGCACCACATTACCTAAGAACTCCATCAGACGACGCACGCCCATGTCGCGGCCTGCACAAACGCAGAATACGGGGAAGATAGAACGAGTCACCAGACCCTTGCGGATACCTTCACGCATCTCGTCCTCTGTCAGGTCCTCACTCTCGAAGAACTTCTCCATCAGTGTGTCGTCGCCAGCAGCAGCTGCCTCCACCAGAGCGGCCTTCATTTCCTTGGCCTTGTCCAGCTGATCTGCAGGAATATCCTCAATGATAGGTGCACCGCCTTCGGGCTTCCAGGAGTATTTCTTCATCAGCAGTACGTCGATCACGCTATTGAAGCCAGGACCCGTTGCAATCGGATACTGTACGGGCACGCAGTTCGGGCCATACACTTCCTTCAGCTGATTCAGAATCTGATCGAAGTCGCAGTTGTCGCGATCCAGCTGGTTCACCAGGAAGATGACGGGCTTCTTCAACTTCTCCGTGTTGCGGAAAGCGTTCATCGTACCCACCTCAGGACCATACTGGCCATTGACGAGGATCACAGCCTGGTCCGTCACGTTCATAGCGGTGATAGAGCCACCTACGAAGTCGTCAGAACCCGGACAGTCGATGATGTTGAGCTTCTTGTTGTTCCACTCCACATGGAAAACAGTTGAAAACACCGAGTAGCCGTATTCCTGTTCTACAGGGAAATAGTCGCTCATCGTGTTCTTACCCTCTACGGTACCGCGGCGCTTGATGATGCCGGCTTCGTAGACCATACTTTCGGCAAGAGTCGTCTTGCCGCTACCCGCACTGCCAATGAGTGCAATGTTTTTGATTTCGTTTGTCTGATAAATCTTCATTATCGTTCGGTTTTAAGTTAAATATCAAATTCGGTCGGCTAAATTAGACATTTTTTCAGAAATCACCAAAGAATTCTGTCATTAATTAAAAATAATTAGTACTTTTGCATTCAAATATGGCAGGAATCTACATACATATTCCATTTTGTGCAAGCAGATGCATCTACTGCGCGTTCTATTCCACGACCTCGTTGGACCTTCGCCAGCAGTATGTCGATGCGGTGTGTCGGGAGTCAGGAGTCAGAAGACAGGAGACAGAAGTCAGGAGTATTTACCTGGGTGGTGGGACACCAAGCCAACTGACGATTCCGCAACTCCGCCAGATCTTCGACACCCTATATAAATATAATAATGTAGCCGAAGATGCAGAAATCACCATCGAAGTGAATCCCGACGATGTGACAGAGGCCTTTGCCCAGAACCTGCGCACCCTGCCCGTGAACCGTGTATCGATGGGTGCCCAGACCTTCAACGACCAGCGCCTCAGATATCTCCATCGCCGACATACGGCTGCACAGGTCGCAGAGGCTGTGGAAAGACTGCGGGCTGCGGGCATCCAAAACATCAGCATCGACCTGATGTACGGTTTCCCTGACGAGACGCTCAACAACTGGACGCACGATATCGATGCCGCCTTGGCCCTCCATGTGGAACACCTTTCCGCCTACTGTCTCTCCATCGAAGAAGGCACCCCACTCCATCGCATGATGAATGGACACAATGGTAACAGTCACCCGTGTGTCCTCCCCGACGAAGAAACGGAGCGCGCCATGTATTATCTGTTGAAAGACCGCTTAGAGGCCGCAGGCCTTGAGCACTATGAGATATCCAACTTCGCACGTCCCGGTTTCCGTTCCCGTCACAATTCCGCCTATTGGAACTATACACCTTATATCGGTCTTGGTGCCGCAGCCCACTCCTTCGACGGTCATACGCGCTCTTGGAACGTTGCCGACATCCATCAATACATAAAAGGAATAGAACGAGGCGAACGCCTCTTCGAATCTGAGACCATCGAGGGCGACACTCGCTACAACGACCTGCTGACCACAGCCCTCCGAACGCGCGAGGGTCTCGACCTCAACCTTCTCTCCGACCGCCAACGCGACTACTGCCTCCGTTGCGCACGCCGATTCATCGACGACGGGTTGCTCTCAATGCACCTCGGACATCTCGCCCTCACCCGACGAGGACTCTTCATAAGCGACATGATCATCAGCAGCCTGATGCTTGTCACCTCTGAGTCCACATCGTGTTAGGGAGTGCGTGGCGGTTAAGGAACAGATAGGTCGTGTTCAGCGTCATATAGTCACGCGACATATACCAGATGCCCTTGTATTGGCCGCTCTCTCCCCATGAGTTCTTCACTATGTAATAGGGTTTCCCTTGCTCGTCAACAGCCTTGCCGTAGATGAGCATCACATGGTCGTAGGTAAAGCGCCAGTCGTTCCACTGCTCTTGGCGCATTTCCTGAGTGGGCCTCACACCGTCAGGCAGCATCGCCAGTCCTGTGCGGGTGAAGTCGCCTGTCACATCGCCACCCCATGCCACGGTATAGCCTGCATCGAGCGCCTTGTCGAGTATATCCATCAGCTGCTCGATAGGGATGTTGTAGCTGGGCTTCAGCCGCCATTTGTAAGGTGCCTCGATGACGAACCACTGGTTAAACGGATGATGCGTATAGCTTGTCAGACTCACGTAGTCGTCGAGGTCGAGGCCCAGGCTTTCAGCAAACGACTTCGGTGTGTAGGTCTTTCCCTCATAAGCGAACGACTCAGGACAGCGGCCAACGTATTTCTCGATGACCGCCTGCACACTATCTTGCCAATGAGGCAGTGGCTCCTTGGCGTCTTTCCTGACGATACCCTTAACGGTTTTCTCGAGTTCAGGGAAGAACACTTTGAAGTTGGCCAGTGAGTCGCCCGTCAGCGAGCCTGGAGCCGGCATGGCATTCTCCGGACAGATACCATGCTGGCGGATGACCTCCAGCACATCGTCGCAGGAGCCGCCTTCCGAGATCTGGCTGTAGCCGTGCATGCGTACATAGTGTGTGGCGCAGTCCATATAGTCCTTGTTTACCACGAACATCTCGCAAAGGTCATAAATCTTACCTGTCTTCCGCAGGATCTCGCTCTCGAAATAGCCCAATGTGGCAAAATCCCAGCAAGTACCGCTGCGATACTGGTTCTTCACACTTGTGATTGGAAGCTTCTTGACCGTTTGGAAGGTCTTCTTCACTTCCGAGGCTTTCGCGCCCTTTTGCAGGTTCTCCTGAGCTGAAAGCGATGTGACTATCAGCATGAAAAGTAGAATAAAGCTGTATCTCATTTCGTTTAAGTTATAATTTCCGCAAATATACATCTTTTTTCTGAGACCACCAAACTGTCTGCCAAAAAAGCGATGAAATTTGCCCGAAATTTCGGAATTATTTCGATACTTTTTTACCTGTAAATGAAAACAATCAAGATTTTTGTTTAACTTTGCAGGCTGAATTGACAAAGTGATGACACGACGGAATGATATTATTCAAGGGCCGAGAGACGGGATCCCCATCGCCATGGTTCGTTAGCCTTACACCATACAGTTTCATCTTACATGATCACTGTCTCCCCTGCCGCACCAAGAATGAAGGCAGGTTCAACGAAGTCACAGGAACCTCGCCTCGTGGGAGGCATCATCGGCGAGATACTTCAGGGTTGGAACCGCTCTACGGAGCCAGGTATGCCGCCTGCGTGGCCAACGAACTGCTCTGGGCACTCGAGGGTCTGATAGAGAAAAGGTAAAAAAGCCAGAAAAGGTAAAAAAGTAAAAATGAGCGTGAATAGTCTCAGTCTCAAATCTCAGTTCGAAAAAAGGACACCCCTTATATCGGACAACGCCTCTTCAAATCTTTGTAACTTATTGATTATTAAACATATACATAACATATATAATATAAATAAGGAAAGATGGGGGTACCTTAAAAAAACAACTGAGACTCTGAGACTGAGACTGCAAGCCACAACAAGCAACATTAAATTTTAATTTAACTCTCTATAAATCAATGACTTACAACATTTTCAGCAGCACTGCCCCGGCGATGCCCAAACCTGCAAAAGGTACAGAATGTATCAAACTCCTGCTCACGCAGCTTTCGAAAGGCAATCACGAACCCTTCGTCCCGATGTTTTTCCCCATCCTTGGCGCACACATCAGCGGCGAGGAATTCCAGTATCCTGACAACAGTTGGAAGGAACCGACGGTCATGATGGCCAATCGCGTGGCCAATTGTGGCGACAACAAGGGGCAGTTGACACCGCTGGTGGAAGCCATCTGCCGCGATTTCCGTCAGCACGACAAGGAAGAGGAGAACAAGTACCAGTCGTGGCAAAAATTGGAGAAAACCAAGGGCAGCAACAAGGAAAAGCCCGATCGCGACAAGCCCGGCGAGCGTCTCTTCATGCAATTGCAGCAGGTGTTGCCCTCGCTCGAGCACCACCAGCTGCCCCAGGCTGCAAAGACTATAGTAATTATTACCTCTTGATGAAGCAGAAGCAGCCCGACATTATCGAGACGTAATCTCATTGCCAGTGAGCCGTAATGTCGTGAGGAGTGAGATTAAGGCTTGCTTTCTTTACATACAACCAAAATATTTAATATACTTTAGCGAAAATATATAGCTGTTACTTTGGCCGTTTCGGAAAAATGTGTATCTTTGCAACCAGAATATAGAATAAAAATGATAATAATGAAGAAAATTAATCTTTGGACAATATCCCTCATCCTTTCCATATTTGTTTGCCCGACAGCAGCCGGACAGGATGCAGACGGACAGTTCACCATTGCCACGCTCAACGTTGACGGACTGCCCCAGAAAATCTTAGTCGTGAAAGTGAACGCCGACGGCCCCGGCAATGGCGGTACAGCGCGCATCGGCAAATATCTGCTGAAGAAAGGCTACGACCTGCTCATGCTGCAGGAAGATTTCAACTATCACGACGTGCTCTCGGTGATGCTCGAGGACGACTACAAGATGGACGAGTGGTCGGGCGACGTGGGCGTGGAAGAGCGCACCATCGACTACCTGCATCTGCAGAACCACCGTTTTGAGTGCGACGGTCTGATGGCCTTGTGGAAGAACGACCTCACGGTGACGCCCGTAGCCCGCACACCCTGGCAACAGAACTTCGGCAAGTTCAGCCATGCCCTCGACGAGATGGTGACCAAGGGTTTCCGCCGTTATGAGGTGACGCTGCGGAGCGGCGACCGCATCGTGGTCTACAACATGCACATGGACGCCAGCGACGACAAGGACGAGGCCGAACAAAAGGACACGAAGGACAAAGCGGCACGCATGGCCCAATGGGCGCAGCTGAAGGACGATGTGATGCAGCATCTGGACACACGGCCGGTAATCGTGGTGGGCGACATGAACAGCCTCTACAGCCGCGACGACGTGAAAAGCGTGTTTATCGACGCCATCAACGAATCGGGGCGCGCTACGGTGGCTGATGTCTTCCTGGAACTCAACAAACAGGGAGAAGAGACACTCGACAAGATTTTCTTTATCAACCCTGTCATGGGCACGAAGATACAACCTCTAGCCTACTCGCTCGACAAGGACGGTTATCAGAACGAGGGCAAGCCGCTGGGCGACCACTATCCCGTGGCAGCCACATTCAAGGTGGTGTCGAGAACCACCGGCATCAACGAGGTGAAACAGCAGACGGACGACAACAAACGCTTCTACGACCTGAGAGGTCAGGAGGTGAATCAGCCGAAAAACGGCATCTATATCGAACAAAAGGACGGCAAAGCTGACAAGCGCGTCGTAAAGTAATCATGAAAGGAGATATGAACATGAAAAAGATAGCGATACTATTACTGGCACTCCTAGCGGTGCTTCCCTATGCCAACGCCGTTTCAGCGCCGGACGCGGATACGCAACCCTATAAGATCATCTACGACCGCGACACGGTGGTCAAGATGCGTGTGGAAGGTTTCTCATTGGGATCGCGCGCCGTGCGCCGCATCATCTATGAGTACCCCTCGAAGGATGCCGATGGCAAGCCTGCCACCATCAGCGGTGTGATCATGATTCCCCAGAACATCATCGAAGGCACTCCCTGCGACGGCATCATGCTCTTCAACCGCGCGACATTAGGGTCGCCGGAGGACTGTCCGTCGACGGGCAACCATGAACTGCTCAACGGTCTCTTGGCCAATCCCCTGAAGCCGAACTACATCCTCGTGATGAGCGATTTCATCGGCTACGGGTCGTCGAGCCAGTACCCGATGTTCTACCTCAGCGGCGACGTGAATGCCCGCAACTCGCTCGACGGGTTGTTGGCAGCCCGGAAGATTCTCGAGGATGAGCAATTGCCACAGGGCAAGTATCTCTTCAACCTCGGCTTCTCGCAAGGAGGCGCAGAGTCACTCAAAGTGGCCAAGTTGCGCGACATGGAGTATAAGGACAAAGGCGTTACCTTCACCAAGACCTTTGCCGGCGGAGGACCTACCGACTTTGGCGTGGCCTATAGAGAGTATGTGAAAAAAGACTGGTGCTGCGACTGTAAGGATGTGGTCATGATGATGATTTCGACGGTGGTGAACTGCCATCTCGACATCGACTTCAAGGATATGTTCAAGGAGCCGCTGGCATCGGGTGTCGAAACATTCATCAAGACCAAGAGCAAGGAGACGCTGAGCGACTACGGCGTGAGTATGGAAGACTCGCTCCACAACCTGATACAGCCCGCCTATATGGACTTGGAAACACCGCAGGCCAAAGCTTTCATGGCAGTACTGGAGAAAGTCAGCCTGACGAACGGCTGGGAGCCCGACCTGACGCAGAAATACTACATCGAGCATAGCCGCCACGACAACTATGTGCCCATACAATGCGTGCGCGCCATCATTCCCTGGATGAGGGAGAAGGGTTTCGTACCGAGCATCGTGCCCGGTAAGACCAATCTCCAGACCAATACCATCGTGATCAAGCTCAACCACACCCTCTCGGCCATCGTATGGCTCATCCAGACCATGGCGGCCATCCAGTTCTGGCCCGTGCTCTACTATGAGGGCGAGCAGAACCGCTATTATCAGGAAATCGTGGGCGATATGAACCTCATGAAGGCCATCAAGACACTCGAGAGCCTGGGCATCGACCTGAAGAAGGTGGTCGACGATGGCGGATTTGCCAGACGCAGGGTGAATCTCTTCGACCTGATACCTGATATAGAAGAGAAACTGAAGGTAGTAGACCTGACCACCGACGACCTCAATGAGATGTGCGAGGATTCCGGCATCACCATACAGGACTTGGCACTTGCCTATCTCTATCTCAAGACCGGCATAGGGGCTCGGGAGCATGCACCAAGCACGTCGCTTGAGGAGAATGTCGAGGCACCCCTCTATCTGCTACGCAGCTACGAACAAAAACTGGCCAACTGGTTCATGCTGGCTGGCTACGATGTAAACTATAATCTTTGGGGCTTATGAAAAAGAGATGTTTTTGGGCCATGATGGCCATATCCGGTGCACTCCTGTTAGGTGCGTGTAGTTCTGACGACGAGAATCTGGAGTCTCAGAAAGTGATGCCTCTCAGTCCGTTGGAGACTGTGGCCAACGACTTGAATGAGGATATGGAAGGTCTCGACTTCAAAGACCTGAATCCGCTCGCAGAGGTTATCAACAGCAAGACGAGAGGCGATAGCGAAGATTCTGAATTCGAAGTAAAACTCTCCACGCTCCTCACGCTGCTCAAGGGTGACGAAGAAAAGGGGCTGGCGCTGGGGCGTCGGTTCACGTATAATGACTTTAACGCGGCCCTCGAACTGGCCTACGACCTGTCGACCATCCTCAAGGAAAACGGCGAGAGCAGTTCGTCGTGGTTCGGACTGAAGGCAGACGGTCGGGGGGAAATCAGCTATATAGCTCACAACGGCCAGCAATACCACATATCGGCAGAGATGGAAAAGGACATCTCTATCTATCGCTGGAATTTCTATATCACAGGCTCGAGCCAGTTCTATATCTACAAGGGTGACGAACTGGTGCTGCGCCTGATTTCGAATACCGAGAGAAACCGTCCCGTATGGTTGCCGCTGCTCATTCGTGGTAACAGCTTCAGCGGTGAACTGCTCTATCACGATTATGTGGTCACCCTCGACTACAGGCAGTTGCATACCCATGAGCGGAGCGTGGTGCTCTCCTATGGCAAGTCAGAAAGTGAATCGCCGCTCCTGGTGATGAACACCATGCTGACCGACGATGCCGACATCTTCAAGCTGATCAAGCACGACGTGACCGTAGAGGCCGACTTCACCATTGAGGCCAAGGAAGGACTCTTCGTGTTCAACGGCCACGCGAACAACGTGAACTACCTTGTGGTGGATGGGGTCAAGATTGCCAAATACATGAAGGAGGGTACTTCTGAGGAAGGATGTCAGCAACTGGTCGCAGATTTCAACGACAATCTGAAGTTGTCGCTTCTGCTCCAGACCGCACCTATGGGCGATCTCTTTATGGACGTTGTCCGCGACGATGCCACCGGTCTCTGCTATCCCACCATCATGGTGCGTATCGCCACTATCGAAGAACCTATAGCGCTCACTACCCTATTGGAGAAATTAGGCATAAATATGGCTGGCATCCTCACGGAGCCAGCCATGATAAATGGTTAAGGTACTATTGATTGGGACAAGGTATTACAAATGTATGTTCACGTCGAGACCGAACTGCAGCGGATTGGCGCGCTGGACGAAATAGCGGGTTCCGCCAGCGGCTGAGCTCTGAACGGCGAAAGTGTTATACTTCGTAGCCGTGAGGTTGCGGCCCCAGAGTGAAATGATGACGGGTCCAAAATCATAGTCGGCATGAGCGCCGAGGGTTGCGTAAAGCTTCTGGGAATAGGTGTTGGCCTCATCCCACCAGGTCTTACCCAGACCTGCGACATTGGCGCCGATGGTGAAGCGACCGATGTGATAGTCGGCCATCGCGCTGAATGTATGCTGCGGCACGAAAGGCACATATTTGTCGTTGTAATCCCTCTGCACTTCCAGATAGGAATCATCATTAGGACCCTTTGGAGTCCAGCCTGTCAGATTAAGAGTCTCGTAGTCGTCGAACTTGGCATTGGTGAAGCTATAGGTAAGTCCCCAATCGAGCGCATTGTCGAGGAACCTTCCGCGAAGTGTCGTTTCCAGTCCGCAGGAATGGCTCTTGCCGGCATTGACCATCATACGGCCATAGTTGGAACCCGGAATCATCTGCGAGAGCTGCTGGTTGCGGATCTGCATGTAGAAAATGGCAAGGTCGAAGTGCAGCTGTGAGTCGAAGAGGTTGAGATGGGTTCCTACTTCGTAGTTCCACGACTCCTCGGGCTTATAGGCGATGGTTTCCTCAATATTATCGTAGTCTTGTGTGGTATGTTCTACATCATAATCGCCACGCATGGCATCCTGCTGATGAGCGTTGAGTTCGGTCTGGAGCACGTCGGAGAACATCTGGATATTGTAGCCTCCGGCACGGTAGCCTTTCGAAACGAGGGCATAGACATTGCCGATGTTCCCGTCGAAGCTATAGGTGAGACCGATTTTCGGCAACAGCTGGGTATAGGTCTTCTGACGGCTGTCGACAATATGCGAAGTCAGATGATAAGTGGCCTGACGCTCAGCGGTGCCGCCCGTCATGTTCATATAAGCGAGGGCGTCGTACTCGATTTTCACATTGTCGACATTGAATCGCAGACCAAGGGTGAGTTTGAAGTGATCGCCCAAGAGGAAGTTCGACTCGTGGAAGGCAGCAAAGGTCATCGAGGGTGTCTTGAACGTCTCGGGTACGGCCATCTCTGCCGACATGGACACGCCGCTAATGGCAGCGTCAACAGCCTTTTGGGCAGCAGCCTCGGCAGCCTTCGCGGCAGAAGCCTGAGCGACGGTTTCGGGCATGCCCTGAGACATCATCTGTTGGAGCATCTGGTCGTACATCTGCTGATACATGCGCGGATACATCGACTGTTGCATAGCGCCCCGCATGGCATTGGTGATGGCATTGCTGATAGGCCCCGTGATGGCATCGCCGAAATAGACAGGTGCATCGGTACGCAACCACTGATAGGAGCCGAATAGTCCGCTGGCGTGCTGCCAGTTGCGCTTGTCGTGCGAACGGAGCACAAACTCCTGGGTAATGGCGTTCATCTTCTGGCGCTGTTCCAACTGCAAGTAGTCGGCCGGCATATAGTCCTGATCCATCTGCATGCGGTCATTCAGAAACTGGTAGCTGGTGGTCGAGGTGAAGAGGAGGTTATCCATATCGTAGCTGATGCTCAGACCAGTGTTGAACATATTGCGCTTGTAGCCGTTCATAATCGTTGTCGCAGGATCCTGCACCGAGTCATCGGCAGGTGTGAAGGTCGAATAATAGGGTGATGCCTGATAATCGAACGGATGGAACTCACCATAGCCGAAGCCATTCTGACTGGCCCACTGATAGTCGGCCGTCCAATCGAACTTCAACTGCTGCGAGGGTTGGAAGATCATGCGCAACTTGCCACCAGCCTCAAGACTCTTGTCATTCTTATCATCGAAGTTCTGATTGTTGATAAAACCCTTCAGGCCGTTATAGAAGCCAGCTACCGTGAAGGCGAGCTTGTCGCTGGGACGATGGTGATGGGCCACCTCGACATTGCGATAAAGGCCATTGCCGATGCCCAGACGGATGTCGGTGCCCTGATAGCGCATCGGGTCTTTGGAATAGATACGCACCAGTCCGCCCTCAGTATTCTGGCCATAGAGCGAGCCCTGGGGACCACGCAGGATATCCACACGGTCGAGCATATAGAAATGGTTATTAAAGGCTGCTTTCGACATCAAGGGGATATTGTCGTAATAGAGGCCGACGGCGGGACTGTTGACACGCGAGCCGATGCCACGCACATACATCGACGAGGTGAGGCGCGAGCCATAGGCCGGCATCACGAACGACGGTACATACTGCGACAACTGACTCAGGTCGCGGACATTCAACTGCTGGAGCTGTTCGCTGCCAAAGACATTACTACTCACGGGCTGCAGACGCAGACGAACCTGTTCCTTCGGCTGAGCCACCACAACCACTTCATCTAAATCAACAACTTTGCTCGTATCGGTCAAGGCCTCGTTGGTAAGGTCGTCAAGCGGGGTTGCCATAACAACCGCCTGACAAATGAGTGCTAAGAGCACAAAACATGTTTTTCTCATCATTCTTTTCGCTTTTTCAAATCGGGTGCAAAGGTACACATTTCTCCCGACTCGTGCAATCCTCATTTATAAGGATTTTTGCAGTATAAGGCGATGAATGGCGAAAACGATATAGGCAATCAGCAGCGGATAGCCCATATAATATAAGGTGGTGATACTGAAAACGACATAATCGACGGCACAGACAGCCGCTAATCCGCCCAAATAAAGAATGGACTCGCCCAAGGGTAAATGATGGCGGACATCATCGACAGTAGCAATAGCCACAATCAGAAGCGTCCACACGAATATAACAAACAATCCGAGGTGCCAAGGCAGCGCAAAGGGATTGAGTGATGGGTGGTAATAGAAATGCCGCCACATCTCAGGCGCAAAGAGTTGGATGCTACTGTAAAGCACCGCCGATGCTGCCACCAACAGACAGAGCAACGTGGGATAAAACGAGGGGATATCGTTGAAATGTACGATCTTTGCCCCCTTGCGCAGCAGATGGCTTACCCCATAGGCACCACCGACGAGGACACAGAAAGCAAGGAAGATCAGCAGATGGGAATCAGAGAAGAAATCGATGAACTGACTGATGGGGTCGTCGGGTGACACCGCTGCCAGAAGTTCTGACTCTCGCACCCAACCAAAAGTGAGCTGGTCGCGCGCCACCTTCACCCATACGCTATCGATGGAATCCGAAGGCACAGTGTGGATATCAGCCACCACGAGATGATCATGTCTTCGAAGCGTGATGGAATCCACCAACGAGAGCATCGGCATGGTCTCATCGCCTGCCGTGATTTCTGCTGTAAGAATATCAGGCACAGGCATCATTTCGTTCTGCTGTTCAAGAATCTTAAGCGAGTCGCGACTGACAACAAAATTGTAGCCCTGCGTATAGTGATGGGTGGTGTAGAAGGATATGGAGTCGAGTTGCTGCTCGGTAAGATTCCAGGCATCAGGCGTGATCGGGCCCTGGTTGTAACAACCGCAGAGCAGGAGCATGCAGAGGATGGTGAAGAGGCTACGACGCATAGACATTCATTTGACAGTTTTTGCAATCGAACTCAAGCGTGAAACGACGTCCGTCGCCTAAGATGAGAGAGAGGGGCTCTTGCCATACTGGGCGCTGACCACCATGTTTGACGCAATAGCCAAGGGCATAACGAATGCAATGACGACATTGCATGATGGGTCCATCGCCGCCTTTCAATTCGTAAGCCGAAAGTTCCTTTGCGCCATAGAAATCGCGCGCCATTTGGTTTGCGATGTTATTGAGGTAAGGATAGGCGTAAGGAGCGCAAGCGCTCGGTTTTGCCACATCAAGCTGCAAAGGTTCTTCCCTTTGTGATACCAACTTCTCTACCAACTGGCGTCGCATGTCGGAGAGAAGGCTATTGGGGATAAAGTAGTTGAAACCGGCAGGAATATCCACCGCTTCACAAACATAAATAGTATCGCCAAGTTTCGTCAGTTGGCGGATGATGTTATCATGAGGCGGTTTCTGCGCTTGTTGAAGCGCCGCAGGATAGTGAAGAGTATATTTCTTATCGTGAATCGAGGCCGACAGTTCGAAGCCATCAGCGACATCACGAAGGGTCATACAAATGGGGATACGACGCTCGGCACTCGGCTTCGACATCAGACGGTCGAACTCCTGATCGTTGTTGCGGTAGAGTCGCGTACCGGGCTTGAGCCCCTGAGGCATGCGATAGGGGTAGATACGGTTGCCAACAACCTTATTGGCACGGAATCCTATCAGCTGACGCGCTTCATCGAGGAAACAGAGTCCATCACCATTAGCAAAACTCGCCACACCCGCCACGTTGAAACTGTCATGACGGATTTCTTTTACCATGCCGACAAAAGCACCCATCGCCTTAGGGGTATCCATCGAGGCGATATCAGGCATTCGGCCATGCAGGAAATAAGTGGTATAGCCACGATTGAAGGTGCGGTTCAAATCGGGCGTAAAAGTATAGCTACATACGCCCTGCGAACTACGGCAATACAAGTCAGGATGACGTCGGATTAACGCATTGAGCCGCTGACTATAGGCCGCTGTGACGTTCTTCACATAAGAGAGGTTTTTCAATCGGCCTTCAATCTTAAAGGATGAGACCCCAACCTCGGCCAGATTCTCAAGATGATCAATGCGGTTCATATCTTTCAGCGAGAGCAGGTAGCGATCGCGTACCACTTCCCTACCCTTCGCATCCTGAAGCGAGAATTTCATACGACAGAACTGCGCACACGCTCCGCGATTGGCACTACGTGCGAAACAATACTGCGAGGCATAGCAAAGGCCGGAATAGCTGACACAAAGTGCCCCATGCACAAACACTTCGAGCTCAACATCAGGCTCCTGACTATGAATCTCGCGGATTTCATCCAAAGAGAGTTCACGAGCCAGTACCACACGGGAGAAGCCTATATCATGCAACCACTTTACCTTTTCAACCGAACGATTATCGGTCTGTGTAGAGGCATGTGCCGCCATCGGCAGGCTGCGCATCATCTGAAGCACAGCCATGTCTTGTACCAGAATGGCATCAACACCAGCCTCAGACAACGCTTGAAGCAGCCGACACGTGGCATCGAGTTCGTCATCATAGACAATGGTGTTTACCGTGACATAGACCTTTGCACCAAAGGGATGGGCATAGTCGCAGAGTTTCCGGATATCATCGACACTATTGCCTACAGCAGCACGGGCACCAAAACGAGGTGCGCCGATATAGACGGCATCGGCACCATGATCGATGGCCGCCATACCATATTCAAGATTCTTGGCTGGGGCAAGTAGTTCTAATGCTCTCACTACCGGATATCATCAATATTATATGGTGTCTCCTGATAAACATAATAGTTGACCCAGTTGGTATAGAAGAGATTGGCATGAGAGCGCCAAGTGACCAATGGCTTCTGCGAGGGGTCGTTATTACGATAATAATTCCGAGGGAGAGCCACATCGTCGCGAACACCCAGATCGCGCTTATATTCATTGTCGAGCGTGTTGGGAGCATACTCCAAATGACCGGTGATGAAGAATTCGCGTCCCTCGCGGGCCATGACGACACTAACTCCGCACTCGTCGGACTCTGCTATCAAGCGCAAGTCCGGATTGGCAAGGATATCCTCCCGGCGAATCTCTGTATGACGGCTGTGAGGCATCATAAACTCATCGTCGAACCCACGGAAGATGGGGAGTTGCGGATCCAAAGGCTTCTGCGAGAAGATACCGAACATCTTCATCGGCAACGGATACTTTGGAATGCCGTAATGATAATAGAGTCCCGCCTGAGCAGCCCAACATATATATAAGGTACTTGTTACGTGCGTACGCGCCCACGCGAAAATATTAGTAATCTCGTCCCAATAGCTCACATCCTCAAAATCGAGCTGTTCAACGGGGGCACCGGTAATGATCATACCGTCGAATTTCTCCTGACGCATCTCCGCAAAGTCGCGGTAGAACATCATCATATGCTCGATGGGTGTATTCTTTGGCGTATGACTCTTCAGTTTCATAAAACTGATTTCCAACTGCAAGGGCGTGTTGGAAAGAAGACGAATCAGATCCGTTTCGGTAGTAATCTTCAACGGCATCAGATTCAGAATCACAATCCGCAACGGGCGGATATCCTGCGAATGGGCACGGGTATCGTCCATTACAAATATGTTTTCCTGCTTCAGCAAATCTATGGCAGGCAATCTATCTGGTAATCTTAACGGCATGGTCGCTGTTTACAATTTATGATTTAACTTCAATCATGCAGGCCGAGACATTATCGAAGCCTCCAGCTTCAACAGCAGCCTGACAGAGGGCATCGGCATCAGCGCCCGACTTCAGCAAGACTTCAATCCGCTGATCGCTGAGCATATCACTCAATCCATCGCTACAGAGCAGATAGATATCTGAGGGCAAGATGTCGTCGGTCAACTTGACGATGTCCATATATGAATGCTTGCAGCCACCTCCGATGCAGTTCGTAATCACACTACTATGCTCTGGGGTGCCTAACATATTATTAAGGGAGTGGTCGGTGGTGAGTTGTTGCAATGCGCCGTTGCGCATACGGTAAAGACGGCTGTCGCCACAGTTCATGGAAAAGAAATTGCCACCATAATAGGCAACAGCCACCAAAGTGGTTCCCATACCCTTGAAACGATCGTCGACACGTCCCTTGGAATCAATGATGGCATTAATGGAGTCCAACCACACCACCATCATCTCATTGAAATCGCCTGCCGTCAAACCTGTAGGAATATCATTAAAGAAGAAATGAAGATTATGCAAGGCATCGCTACTGGCCACCTCACCACTCTTATGGCCGCCCATTCCGTCGGCCACAGCAAACAATATACGTTTTTGGGGGTCAAGTCCAATGTTTGTGCTATAGTCGTCATTACGAATGAATGAACTGCCTACCAGTATCATATCCTCATTATTACTCCTGACACAGCCGATTCTGCTTGCAGCTGTTACACACAAGTTCATCATTTCCAATTTATCTTACAATCACTTGCAAATTAATATTGGCAATCGTCAGCACATCACCATTACTGAGCGACATGTCGACATCAGGCTGAAGACTGCGCTGATTCAGCTTCGTTCCATTGGAAGAATGCTTATCAACGACACACCAACCTGTATTAATGCTATATTTCAACTGTGCATGTGTTCCTGATACATATGGATACTTGTCGAAGAAGTGTGAATAGGGACCGGTACGGCGACCGATGATGGCACCGTTAATACCCACGATTCGGATATTGAGACTGTCGTTGGCCAGCGTCAGAACCGGTATGCCATTTGCTTGCTGCTGATTTCCTCGCATACTTCCAGAAGTAGCCATCTCCATCTTCAGGCTTTCCGACATTCCAGGAATGCCTTCGCCTGGCGCATTCTTCGGAGCAACCATCAGGCCACCACAATGTGTGCAACGACGTCCTACACCCACATTTCCACAACGATCACAAAACAGCAAAGCCTGTCCACATTGATCACAGAAATGGGAATCGTTATCTATCTCTTCTTTGCAAGTCGGGCAAATAATCATAATCGTCTAATTATAAATCTTCTGGTAATATCAACTGATAGGTTTCCTTTGTCACCTCCTCTTGCGGCATCTGCGAAACACGGAGCGAAAGCTTCTGGATAGTCGCATCAAGCAGATTACGCATCTCACGGGCATTACCCCACGACTCATCCTTGTTGAGCACCATCTTATAGATGGAATCCAAAGCCTTGAACTCTGCAGTCGGCGACAGCGTGTATGAGTCTTTCTGAGCCATATGCTTGAAGATGGCCAGGAGCTCGTCTTCGTTGTAATCATCGATATGGAGCTTATGTGTAAAGCGGCTGGCCAGACCAGGATTCATCATCAGGAACTCCTCCATCTTATCCTTATAACCAGCAGCTATCACGACAAACTTGCCACGATCGTCCTCCATGCGCTTCATCAGCGTGTCGATGGCTTCCTTGCCATACTGGTCACCACCATCGCTCAGGGTATAGGCCTCATCGATGAAAAGGATACCACCCATCGCCTTGTCACACATGTTGTTCACAATCTTTGGCGTCTCACCCATATATTTGCCTACCAATGTGGCACGACTGGCCTCGATGACACGCGATGTAGGCAGAATCTCCATTGACTGAAGCACCTCACCCATCTTACGGGCAATAGAGGTCTTACCCGTGCCCGGATTACCCGTCAGGATGAAGTTCATGGCCATCTGCTGCACCTTACCGGCACCCATGGCAGCACGCTGTTTCATGAACATGCTCTGTACGGCCAGACGACGGATAGAATTCTTGACAGTACGCATGCCGATGAACTCATCGAGTTCGTTAAGCACCTCCTCAAGCGGACGGGCTGATTCACTCTGAGCCATAGGCAGGTCTTCCTTCGTGAGCTTATACATATCAGCCTCCTGGAAGCCAGGGTCACTCATCAACTTCACCAAACGCTGACTCTGACGTTCGACAGCGCCATCGAAGATGCGACGAGCCTCACGGGCATTGCCGAAGTTCTTGTCACGACGCAGATAGAGTTGCTCAAACTCGCGGTGGATAGCAGCCTCGGTCTCCTCATCGATCGTGAAGTTCTTACCTTTAGCCAGATTGAGGAAGATTTGAGTCAGTTCATCAGGCGTGTAGTCATCGAAATGAATCGTCTGTGTGAAGCGACTCTTCAAACCAGGATTGGTATCGATGAAGTCGTGCATCTGGTCAGTATAACCCGCCACGATACAAATAAACTTACCACGATCATCCTCCAATCGCTTCAATAGCGTATCGATGGCTTCTGCACCGAATGAGTCGCCATCGTTCGACTTCAGCGTATAGGCCTCATCGATAAACAGCACACCACCCATAGCCTGATCAACCAACTGATTGGTTTTGATGGCAGTCTGTCCAGAGTAGCCTGCTACTAATTTCGCGCGGTCGGCTTCTACCAGCTGACCTCGTGACACGATACCCAATGTCTTAAATACATCGGCCATGATACGTGCCACCGTCGTCTTACCCGTACCAGGATTACCTGTAAAGACATAATGCTTACCCTGGAAGGTATTGGTTTCGCCACGCTTGATCTGCAGATTGAGGTAGGCAGCCAGATTGGAGATTTCCTTCTTCACGCCGCCTAAGCCCACAAGACCATCGAGTTTCTTCAGACACTCTGAATAGTCCACAGTCTGCGGAGCCTCGTACGGAATATCCTGATCCTCAATCGTCATTAGCTGCTCATTGCTCATCGATGAGATGTTCTCACCCTGCAGACGCTGAGCCTGTTTCTTACAGATCTGGTCGAAGAGCGAGCGCATCGTACGACCATTGGCAAAGTCCTTGTCACGCGAATTATACATCTCGGTGATCATTTTCTTCGTCAAGGCCTCAGCCTGCTCTGAGAACAGATACTTCTTCTCCTTGGCAAAGACCAGCATGATCTGATAAAGCTGCTCAGGTGTATAGTCCTCAATATTCAGGAAGTAATTGAAACGGCTGCGGAAGCCCGGATTGATGCGGAAGAGATTATCCATCTCGGTCCGATAACCGGCAGCGATGACAACAAACTTTCCGCGGTCGTCCTCCATGCGCTTCATCAACTTCTCCAGCGCCTGTGCGCCCTGATTATCACGGTCGCCTGCCTGACTGACAGGAGCCAGCGTATAAGCCTCATCCACGAAGAGGATGCCACCCATGGCCTTGTCGCACAAGCGGTCGACCACCTTCGGAGTCTCGCCCTGATACGGGCTCACCATCTTGGCACGATCTACTTCCACCACATGACCACTATCGAGATAACCGATAGCTGCTAAGATCTCACCCAACTTTCGGGCAATGGTCGTCTTACCTGTTCCCGGATTGCCTGTCAGGATAATATGCATCGACATCTTCTCCTGCTCACCCAAGCCACGTTCTGCGCGCTCAACGCTGTTCTTCACAGCATAGGCGATCTCGCGTACCGCAGCCTTAACCTCATCCATACCAATGTACTTGTCGAGGTCTTTTAGGATATCTTCAACAGAACGCTCTTCGGGTACATAGCCCTTGATATCGCCCTTCTCCACGATAGTAGCTTGGGCACCGCGACTGATAAACTGCGTGAAGATATCTTCGGCCGTCTTCATAGCCAAGTGGGCATTACCAAAGGTCTCGTCCTTAATCTTGATCTGATATTTGAAGAAACGCTTCAACTGATCGTCGGCATCAGGAGCGAAATCAGAAATGCCATAACGCGACTTCAAACTCAACTTACAGATATCCGTCAACTCATTATAGTTTGGTGTCGGCAAACGGAATGTGTATTTAAAGCGGTTGGCTACGGCCGGATTGCTCTCTAAGAAGTCATCCAAACCTTTGGGAAGACCTGAGATGATGACCACTGGGTTATCCTCCCATTTATCCATCTCGACAAATAGCTTATCCAAAGGATTCACCTGATTGGAATACTTGTCAGGCAGAAGTTTCTGGACATTGTCAAAGAACAGGATACCATTCTTTGCTTTCTTGATGTTTTCTTCCCACTTGTCGACAAATCGCTGATAGTCGACGGCATCCACCATCGTCAGTTTCGGTTTGTCGATAATCTTGTTCTGATAGAAATAATCACGGAGGATCTCTGCCAGAGCCGTCTTACCCGTTCCTGTCTCACCGATGATGATGGCATTAACGGAGATGCGAACCTGAGCGATATCCTTGCGTGAACGCAGGAAAGCATAGGTATCGACAATCATCTTCAGTTGTTGCTTGACACTATCAAGACCAACCAATTTGTCGAGCAAGTTCTGACTGATCATGGGCTGGCCGCACCACTTACAGAACTTGGCTACGCTCCTGTTTTCCTTATGGCAATGTTCACATATCATTATTCAACGTCTTTTTCTATTTTCTGCATCATTTCCGAAGGTCTGAAACTGAAATTATCAACATCAGGATTGCTGACATTCATCAAGCTTGGACTATAAATGATAAAGTCAAGCACAAAGATAAGTGCTAGGATACTCCACAGCACATAATGGAGTACACTCTCGCCACTGATAGAACGTACCTGATCGGTTACATCGTCAAGCAACCCGAACTTCGAACCCTTGAACTTGTAAGACTTGGTCTTGAACGTATAGTAAAGCGGTTCGAGCAAGGTAGACTTAATGTCGTTGTCAAGCACCTCCGTAATCAGTTTGTTATCAGCTTTCTGGTCACCGCGGAAGTCCGTCAGATGACAAATGAGCATATAAACCAGCGAAATTGCAATGACGGTAAGATTGAACAGACCGGGATGCGACTGGTTCATATATTTTAAAATAATAATAGGTATAAAGGACGAGAAGGCGCCCAAGAGCCCCCACAGGAAGGAGAAGAAGAAATCGTATCCTCTGAAATAGGCCCTTGTGGCAACAATGATACCGGTCATTCCACCCAACGGCAGACCGATAGAAATGAAGGAATGTCCCAAGAGGAAAGTACGATCCTTGACACCAATGAACAGCATCAATAAAATCCACAAAGCCGACAAGCTATAGAAGGCCATGCGCCAGATTTTCTCCTTACCTTTTGCACGCTCCCAGCCGCTTCTAACATTTTGAATTCTGTTGGCTGTCTCCTCACGGGCATCGACAAAACGTTTATAATATGTCTGATGACTGTCAATCTTACCGATGGCATTCAACCACTCCTCCAAAGTATGCTCATAGGCATATTCCTCTGTAAAGTCGGCAAAGGGGTCTTCGTGATAAAATACGGAAAGCCACTGTGTAAAGGAGCCGTTACGCATTTCATTCCGGATCTGGGCAAAGTCGTGCGAATGAAGATTACGGCCATCCGTCAACTCAGTACCATCAGACAGCACATATACCGGCGTCACACCTAGAATCTTGCAGAACCGATAGGTTGCAGTCCTTGCGTCGTATGCGCCCAGACGTTCCTTGTTTTCTTCACTATTGAAATCAAAACAGCGATTGGCTTCATTCAGTACCTCTGCCCATCCATGCAATTGGGCGAAATAAGAGAAACGGCCATTTAGATTAATGATGTCCGCCATTTGACTCTCAAACTCCTTCCCATCAGCATGTTCAAGATTCTTCAGTCGTTCATTCAACATCTCACCCACTTTTTGCGGCGTATTGGCTTGACGGAGATCGTATGCGGCATCCCGATCCAGATTATAGAGCACCTTATATGCCAAGGCCTCCGAATAGGGCTGGTTCCTTGTCAGGATACGCAGACTCTCACAGGCCATCTTGTCCTCATGACTATACATCCACGATAGCAGTCGGCCATCTGTCAGACTGTGCCACTCATCCTCGTTCAACTTTTCCTTACCAAAGGTCCGAACGATATCTTTTATAGATGAAGAGGGGAATCGACTGAGCAGGGGAATATCCGGATCGATCTCATATACTAGGCGCATCACGGCCACCTTTGCATCGAACTTCTCCGACTGGGTGAAGTATGAACGCAAACGGTCGATGTTGCATTTGGAATGCGACTCCAGATATTGGAACAATGTATCATTCGGATTCACCAGCAACATGCCGTATTCTTTGATATAGCTTAACAAGGAGATTGCTACGCTATGAACATCGTCGCACAAGTTACCTTTGATGTCCTTATAAGGATAGGTCGGCTCCATCATATAGACGGCAGCCATCAAACCGGCATGCTGGTCAACGGGATACTTGTTGACCACGATATCCTTGACGATCGTACTCAACTTGTCATTGCCGCATTGTTCCAGCCAGGAACTGATACGACCATTGTACAGATAGCCAATAGCCAGTTTCTCGTTATCCAGCAGCATCGGTATCAACTCGTGGATATTATCAGCCACTAGGTTCCTGTCAGGATCAACGACAAAGCTCTTATACTTCAAGAACGGCGAACTCAGATCCACTGCCGGGTTCTCGCCCTGGAACCATTTCTCCACCTGCTCATATCCCCAGCGGTTCAACGGGTTGACAACCGTCATACCCTGAACAATCATCTTTACCCGTTCGGGTAGTTCATTCAAACGAGGCAGACGTCCTTCGCTCTTCTGGCGCATCATCACACGCTCATTACTGCTCATTGGATTGCCACCAAGCCAGATATACATTAGAGTAATACCAAGAGAATAGAAATCAGCTGCAGGCGTTACCTCCACCATACCATCAATCACATCCGAATACATCTCAGGAGCTGCATATATAGGGGTTCTGGCCTGAGTCGTCTGATGAAGCTTACCATCGTTCTCCAACATACTGGAGATACCGAAATCGCCAAGAACGACTTCCGTATGCTCCTTATCACGGAAAAACAGGTTGCTCGGTTTGACATCCTTGTGAAGAATATTGTTACCATGACAATAGGCCAAGGCTGCAGCAGCCTGTAATGCAATACGACGGAACTTATCTATGTCGCCATTCAGATGGTAATCAACCATAGAACCGCCTCGGAGGTATTCCATCAACTCATAGTTCCTGCTCTTCCCGTCGACGTAGACTTTTCCAAAGTCGATGAGTGTCACCACCATCTCAAACTTGAAGTTGTAAATGGTCTGCAACATTTTCTTGTTGACATTGAACGTCGGGTAATAAATCTTCAAAACAAATTCTTCATCGTCACGTTCCACAAGATATACCTGAGCCTCACCAGAGTTCTCGCTGAGACATTGTTTGTTCTTGTACTTAACACCTTTCAAGACGAAATAATCTCCCGCCATATCTTGCACATCGGAATTATCCTGCTCGAAATTTGTTGTTGTTGTACGCATCGTCATATCCATAGAGCCAGACGCATTCGTCTGGTCCATTGATGCCGGGCGCATGGTCGTATCACCTGCTGCAGGCTCTACATGCATAGTCTTCTCAACATCCGGATTCTCCATTATAAATCGTCTTTAATTTCTTTTCGTGAGTTCTTTCCCAAAATAATCCATTTACCGCCTAACTGAGGCTTGGCACAACCACATGGACTAGAGTGCAGGGCATGTTTAAAATTACATTCCCACGCAAGACGGACGCCCTGTGGTTTACAGGCCATAGCATAATTGCGGACTTTGGCTGGTTGAGGTTCTGGTTTCTGGGCCATCTGTTCCAAAATTTCATTCAAGCGTCTCAAACGCGTTTCTTTCTGGGCATCCAACTCCTGTTTCTCGACAAGAGCCTCCCGTTCCTTAATCTCCGGCTGGGCTATGCCCTGATCCTGAGCCAACAGCGTCAGGACACGCTCACGCAACTTCCTGCTCAACTGATCACGCACCTTATCACGCTCTGACGACAGGGGAATGATCATCTCCATCTGCTGGATTTCCTTGGCTAACGCCTCCATCTCCTTGTATTCCGGTGTCAGCTGCAACTCTGCCAACAAATGCCGGGCTTCTTCTGTCAAAGCCGTACCACACTGCTTGCAGAAAGAAAAGTCGTTGAGTGTATGACAGACCGGGCACACAATACCGCCTCGGGGATTTCCGCACTCGGGACAAAAAGCCTCCTTACCCGTGAGATGGGCACCGCAGAAGGAACAAACGTCTTTGCGGATATAGTGGTGACAAACTTCACAGAAATCGGCATCGGGATCAATCTCCGCACCACAATTCGGACAACTGGTCTTACCAATGGGTTTTCCACAAGAAGCACAGAACATTGCTTCCGGCTCATTCACAGTACCACAATAAGGACATTGTACACCTTGTGCAGCACGGGCATGCATTTGTTGCTGGTAGTCAACCGGCGAGGCTTTTTCCCTCGTCAGTTCTTCATGTTGCATTTCTTGCATACCACTGGCGCCTGAGGTTGGGTTTAGGGTAATATCTTCGTTCATCATAACATGTTATTTACGTAAGTTAGGCGCAAAGTTAATTAATTTTTTGAAATAAACAAAAAAATCCGCCGTAAATTTATATTTACGACGGTAAATTTTTATGATTAACGGCCTTAGGCCGCCTTTAGCCAATCAATTCTTCGTTCAATTTCTCCCAGCGGTCCATTTCTTCGTCGAGGCATTTCTTCGTCGAGGTATATTCCATGACGAGTGTCATATCCGAAGCATTCTCCGGCAGCATGAGCAGATCGTCAAGTTCTTTCAAACGGGCTTCCATTTTCTCGATTTTCGATTCAGATTCTTTTACAGACTTTTCTATTCTTTTGACCCGCTTCTGCTGCTCCTTACGCTCCGCATAATCAAGAGCCTTTGACAATGTTTCCTTTTCTACAACAGACTTATTATCAACCGCCTCAGACTTCTGAAATGACAACTTCTCACGCGAAACAACAGGATTCGTTTGTTGAGGAGTCTTTTCCACTTTCCCCAACTCATTCAACTCTGATATTTTTTTACTTCTAAGAAAGTCGTAGATACCGCCAAGATGCTCCCTTACCCTACCGCCACCAAACTCATAGACCTTCGTCACCAGTCCGTCTAGGAATTCTCGGTCGTGACTAACAATGATGGCTGTACCATCAAAAGCCTTAATTGCCTCCTTAAGCACATCCTTTGAAGGCATGTCAAGATGGTTCGTAGGCTCGTCAAGAATCAACAAGTTGACAGGCTCCAGCAACAACCGGATCATCGCCAAGCGACTCCTTTCTCCACCACTGAGCACCTTCACCTTCTTATCGCTTTCCTCACCACCAAACATAAACGCACCAAGAATATCATTAATGCGCAGACGAATGTCGCCTTTGGCCACGTTGTCTATCGTCTGGAAAACCGTCAGATTCTCATCAAGCAGCTGCGCCTGATTCTGGGCGAAATAGCCTATTTGGATATTATGTCCGATTTTCAACTCACCGGTATAGGGAATCTCATCCATGATACATTTCACCAACGTCGACTTTCCCTCACCGTTTTTACCCACGAAAGCCACCTTCTCACCGCGCTTGATAGTCAGCGTCACATGGTCAAATACGGTATGGGCACCATAGTCCTTACGCACCTCATCGCAAATCACCGGATAGTCGCCACTTCGCAGGCATGGCGGGAACTTCAGATGCATGGCAGAATTGTCAACTTCATCGATTTCGATGGGTACGACTTTCTCCAATTGTTTGATTTTCTGCTGCACCTGAACAGCTTTTGTAGCCTTATATCTGAAGCGTTCAATAAAGTCCTTCATATCAGCCACTTCCTTCTGCTGATTCTCGTAAGCTCTTAACTGTTGCTCGCGACGTTCTTTTCGCAAAACGACGTACTCATTATACTTCACCTTATAGTCGACGACCCGTCCGCAGGAAATCTCCAACGTACGGTTCGACACATTATTGATAAAGGCTCTGTCATGACTTACCAGCACGACGGCACTCGACGACTGTGCCAAGAATTGTTCCAGCCATTGGATACTCTCAATATCCAAATGGTTGGTCGGCTCATCGAGCAACAACACATCAGGTTTCTGAAGCAGGATTTTCGCCAATTCAATACGCATACGCCAACCGCCAGAGAACTCCGAGGTGGGCCGTTCGAAGTCTGTTCGCAGAAATCCGAGTCCCATCAGTGTCCGTTCTATCTCCGCCTCATAGTTTTCAGCCCCCAATATCATATAGCGTTCGTGTTCGGTGGTGTATTTCTCGATCAGGGCCAGATAGCTCTCACTCTCGTAATCGGTGCGTTCTGCCAACTCCTCGTTCATCTTGTCGATGCGAGTCTTCAGCTTCGTGATGTCGGCAAAGGCCTTCTGTGCCTCCTGACGAACCGTCGTATCGTCTTGCAGGATCATCACCTGTGGCAGATAGCCAATCCGGCAATCAGTAGGCACACTCACATTACCAGCTGTAGGCCGCTGCTGTCCACAGAGGATCTTCAGCATCGTCGACTTACCGGCACCATTCTTACCCACCAAGGCAATACGGTCACGGTCGTTGATGACGAAACTGGCATCAGCGAACAGGGGGTTCACTCCAAACTCCACCTTCAGTCCTTCTACTGATATCATCTTTTATCTACAAACTTATAATCTTTATATTTCTCGACAGGAAACCGCAGCATCTCATCTGTAATACCACCCGACTTGAAATTAGAGATCTTAATGGTGGTCCAGATAAAGGCTATCTTGATGCGTAAACTGATGGGCTCGTAAGTCTGGCGCTTCACTAGAGCATGCACCTCCTTAATACCCTTCGCGCCCTTCTTTGCCTTCAGCGTCAGCATGAGGCCCTGTTCATGATTGGCAATGCTATAGTCAAAATTATCCGGCTCAAATTTGAACTTACTCGAATACTTGTCCGATTTATTGTTTTTGGCGTTATGAATCTCCACCTCTTTATTCTTTTTCTTGTTCTTGATGGTATACACAGTCACGCCATCGTTCCAGGAATTCATCTTCGCATCTACAAATTTGCTTTTCTTGCCTTTATACCAAATCGTTCCGTAAGTCTTATAGATCCCAGTAATGTTCACATCGTAACGCAGTGTTGCACCTTGTTCACCAAAAACCTGCTGATAGGCCTGATTGAAAATCCGTCTCGCCTGTCGCGCATTGGGATTGTCTTGAGCATGGATAGAGGTCAGGGCCGAGAACAGCAATACCACTGATAATATAATCTTATTTCTCATTATTTTTCAATTTCAGTGTGCAAAAGTACACAATTCTCGCGGATTATTCGTATTTTTGCAGCATAAATTAACGAATTGTATGGAAAAGAACAGCTTTGCACGACTGATAGCCCAGCAACTCAACCTGCAGGAACGGGCTGTCGGCAACACTTTGGCGCTGCTCGACGAGGGCTGCACCATTCCCTTTATCTCACGGTATCGCAAGGAACGCACAGGCGGACTCGATGAAGTACAGATTGCTGCTATCAGCAACCAATATAAACGGTTTAAGGAGATCCAGAAGCGTAAAGAGACGGTACTCAAGACCATCGCCGATCTAGACAAACTGACACTCGAACTGGAGAAGCGCATCAACGACTGTTGGGATGCCACCGAACTCGAAGATATCTATCTGCCCTACAAGCCCAAGCGCCGTACCAGGGCCCAGGTAGCCCGCGAACAGGGTTTGGAGCCTCTCGCCAAGATACTCCTGCTCCAGCGGGAACATAACCCAGAGCGTGCAGCAGAGAAATTCATTAAGGGCGATGTAAAAGATGTTGCGACAGCCATCAAAGGCGCTCAGGATATCATTGCCGAAACGGTCAGCGAGGATGAACGCATCCGCCAACAACTCCGGGGTGCCTTCCGTCGTCAGGCTTATATCACCTCAAAGGTGGTCAAAGCAAAAGCAGATACAGATGAGGCTGCCAAATACAGCGATTATTTCGATTGGAAGGAGCCCCTCAAGCGCTGTTCCTCCCACCGTCTTCTGGCCATGCGTCGAGGTGAGAACGAAGGCATGCTCCGCATCAGCATATCGCCCGACGATGACGAGTGCATCGAACGTATCCAGCGCCATTATGTCTATGGTAACACGTCTTGTAGCAAATTAGTGGCCGAAGCAGTTGAGGATGGCTATAAGCGACTGCTCAAGCCCTCCATAGAAACAGAGTTTGCAGCCCTCAGCAAGGAGAAGGCCGACGAGGAGGCTATCCGTGTCTTTGCTGAGAACCTCCGTCAATTGTTGCTTGGAGCCCCCTTAGGACAGAAACGGGTGATGGGCATCGACCCGGGGTTCCGTACAGGATGCAAGGTCGTCTGCCTCGATGCACAGGGCAATCTGCTCCACCATGAGGCCATTTTCCCCCACCCGCCCGTCAACAAGCGTATGGAGTCGGCAATGGCTATACAGAAGATGCTCCAAAAATACCAGATCGAAGCCATCTCTATTGGCAATGGCACTGCCAGTCGCGAAACCAACGATTTCATCCGCGATGTCCTCGCTGGCCGCTACAACATTCCTAGCCCATCCAACGCCTCTAGTCAGTATGAACCCCAGATCTTCACCGTCAGCGAAGATGGGGCTTCCATCTATTCCGCCTCAAAGATAGCCCGCGACGAGTTTCCCGACGAAGATGTCACCGTGCGCGGAGCCATCTCTATTGGACGCCGTCTGATGGACCCTCTCGCAGAACTCGTCAAGATCGACCCCAAGAGCATTGGCGTAGGACAGTATCAGCACGACGTCGACCAGACGAAACTCAAGAACGCCCTCGATTATACCGTTGAGAGTTGTGTTAACAACGTTGGCGTCAACCTCAATACCGCCTCACAGCATCTGCTCATGTACGTCAGCGGACTTGGCCCAACCCTTGCCAAGAACATTGTCGACTATCGCAAAGAGAACGGAGCCTTCACTGCTCGGGCTCAACTCAAGAAAGTACCTCGTCTCGGTCCTTCAGCCTTCCAGCAGTGTGCAGGTTTCCTCCGTATCCCAGGAGCAAGCAATCCGCTCGACAATTCCGCCGTCCACCCCGAAAGCTACGACATCGTCGAACAGATGGCCAAGGATCAGAATTGTGCCGTCATCGACCTTATTAATAATAAGGAGAAGCGCGAGGCCATCGATATCAAACGCTACGTGACTGCTGAAGTAGGCATCCCTACCCTTACCGATATCCTCAAGGAACTGGAAAAGCCTGGTCGCGATCCCCGTGAGCAGATCGAGGAATTTGAGTTCGACTCACGCGTCAACACCATCGATGACCTCATCGAGGGCATGGAACTGTCAGGCATCGTTACCAACATCACCAACTTCGGTGCCTTTGTTGACATCGGTGTCCATCAGGATGGCTTGGTACACATCTCACAGATGGCGAATCGACGCATTGCTCATCCCACTGATGTCGTCAAGCTCCATCAGCACATCCACGTCCGCGTCATCGAAGTCGACCGCCGTCGTAACCGTATCTCCCTGAGTATGAATGGACTCAGTTAGACACTCATTAATCATCTCTAACCAAGAGCGGCAGACTCCGGAATGGAATCTGCCGATCTTTTTTTTGTGAGTTCAAGCGTATTTACTTCGCTTTCTTGGCCAGTTTCTCTGCTCTCAACTGAGCCTTCGTGGCGTTTGCAGCAGCCTTCTGAGCCTTAGCCTGAAGCTTCAGGTCGCCAGGATTCTGTGCAGCCTTCTCGGCAGCCTTCTGGGCCTTCTCGGCAGCGTTCTCAGCAGCCTTCTGAGCCTTCTCGGCCTTCTTTACGGCATCGTTGTGCTTCTTGATGGCCTTCTCCTTTTTCTTGGCCTCTTTTTCTTTTTTCTCGATAGCCTTCTGCTTCTTCTTGGCCTCCTTCTCGGCAGCCTTCTGAGCCTTGATAGCATCCTGCTGAGCCTGAGCGGCAGCTACAGGATCGGTAATCACATCTTGTGCCTGAGCGGTGTAAACACCTGCGATGATGGCCAGTGCCATCGACATAATAAACTTTTTCATAATCTTGTTACTTTAATAATTAATAATGTTTATTTAACGTTCAATTTGATAGTCTTTCCGTTCTTCAATCGGATGATCTGCATGCCCTTATAGGTGCTGTCGACAGGATTGCCCTTCATATCGTAGCGAGCGACGACCTCCGACTCGTCGATGATCAGCTGGTTGATGGCCGTTACAACCTCTTCCACCTGCATTTCCACGATCTTTATGGTCTTATCAACTACATTCACATTGTCAAAGACATCACTCACGTTATCGGTAACGGCATTACAGTTTTTAGCCAGCAGATTGTAATGACCGGTGCCCTCTGATGCCAAGTCGAGCTTTGCCTTGTTGACAGATGCCGTCAGCTTGTCGACCTCATCAGCAGTGGTAGCCGACGACAGAGCGTCATACAGCGTCTGCCTGGATGTCTTGGCAGCCGCGATGACATCCGCATAGTCCTTTGCCTGCTGATCCAGCTGTACGATCTGAAGGGCAATCTGTTCTCTCTGGCTCTCAAGTTTTCCGATACTCTCATTAAGTTCTGCCAGTTTCTGCTGTAACTTTTCTATGACTTCCGAGTCGTCGGAACGGGTTTTCGCCTGCTTATCGATGAAATCCTTAAACTTCTTCTCTATCTCAGCATATTGGGCCTTCATTTGAGGAATGGCAGTGTTGATTTCAGCCATCAATGCCTTGAGAATGTTTATCACCTCCATGCATTTATCGTAATCGGCCTCCTGCGCCTCGATGGTCTCATCCAGTACGCCGATGGCTGCCTTAAACGCATCCTGAGCCTTGGCGAGTTTCTCGGCCTGCTGTTTCTCGTATTCCTCCTGTCCGCCAGCAATGGCCTTGTCGACCTCATCCTCCAGCGCAGCAAGATCCTTAGTGGTATCGTCAAGAGACAGTTTGCCAAGATTGTCTTGGAGCGATAGCAGTTGCTTCTCTACCTCAGCCCCACTGACAGCCGACAGTTGTGCCTCCACTTTTTCGGCATCTTCCTTCGCCTTATCCAAGGCATCGGTCGTGGTAATGGCATTGATGCCGGAATGCAGGTCTTTAATCAGCGCAGATATCTCATTAAGTACAGACATCAAATTCTCATTGTCTTTCTTAGCAAGCGCAAGTGCATCCGACAGGCTCTTCACATTGTCAGCATAAGCCGACTTCGCTTTCTCGAGGGTTTCGAGTCTGCTGCTGAAGTCCGCCTTCTGTTCAGCGGTGAGCATCTCACTCTTCAGACTCTCCTTGATGGCAGCAATCTTCTTCTCTACAGGTTCTATGGCATCCTGAGCCTCCTTAATAGCAGTCTCGATTGCAAGACACGTCTTTTCATTAGCAGCGACAGCCTCCTGCTTTCCTAACAATTCAGCCGCTATCTTATCGCAAGCCTCTGCCAAAGCTTTCTTGCCTTCCTCCAGTTTGGCCTTAGCCTCTTCGTCCTTTGCATTCTTACCAGCCTCAATAGCCGCATCGATGGTGGTTTCGAGGGTTGTCAGATTAGTCGACATGCCTGATGTGTCAGACATTCCAATCGTGATAGCGCCAGACTCCAAAGCGGTAATCTTAGAGGCTTCCGAAGAGACGTCGCAAGCAGACAATTGGTTTGTGATCTCTGCCAGTTTTGCCTGAGAGGTTTCCAGATCAGCCTTTGTCGTAATAGACGCTACAGCAGCCGCCTGGGTATTGGAAGAGGTTAACAGGCCGTTAAGCGTGGATTTAAGCGAATTGCCCTTACTTTGAAGTGACTCCAACTCTGAATTCGCAGAATTGATTTGGGTCAGCAGAGCAGCACTCTGCGCCTTAATCTCATTCAGCTGATTCGTATAACTCTGCTTCTGTTCTGCTGTCAGATACTCACTCTTCAGTTTTTCTTCCAAAGAAGCGATCTTGGCATCAATGGTGCTGAGGGCATTCGTTTTCTTAGTCAGCGTCTGTGCAACGGCACTCAGCCTCATCTCATTATCAGCAATAGCTGCTAATTTAGTCTCAATGGCCATTTTTTGAGCCGCATACTGTTTGGTCAGGTTATCCAGATCTGCCTGTGTCACCTCTGGTTTCGGATCAGAACCACCGGGTTCGCCTACATACATTTTCAATTTCATATCCGAACTGACGACACCAGTAATGAAATATTTCTCACTATTGACATTCTCAATCCATTCGCTGGTTCCAGCCTCACGAGACACAGGAATCATTTTATATGTACCAGGTTCTTTAAATGATAAGCCTAAAGTACTACTATAGCTATCCCAATCAGGGAGGTAAAACGACATCTCATCTAGGCGTGATGCGGAAGTATTATATGGGAAATAATAACCAGGTCCGAAAGAAGAGAAACCCGGTGAGGTCTTAAACAAGTACTCTAAGAACTCGCCATTCTTTAGGATCTTATAATTATATTCAATATTATATGCACTTGACAACTCACTTTTATATCTAGCATATATTGTAACTGGACCAAACTGAGAATAGCCTGCGGGTATGGTATAAATATTATCTCCTGCTGGCAATTCAATATAGTCTGTAGTCAGTACTACCGTCTCAGAAATCTGATATGGTGTAACATCAGCTGGCGAAATACCCACAAGAGCCGATTGCTTATAATTGAATCCACCTCCACCTGCGCCGGCACCGCCTAATTCAGGATTCAGTGCACTCAGAGCGAAATAATTGTCTTGATATCCGCCCCAACCCCAGTTTATAGCATATTTACCTGCGCCATCATAGCCATCGATGACAAATGTGTGTCCGCCGGCACTACCCTGTCCGCTATAAAGCACAGGACGTCCATTAGCCAACTCATTACAAATCAGGTTATCCCATTCGCTTTCAGGTATTGCATCAGCTCTATGGACAAGTTGTATACCATTGCCGTAGCCAAAATAATCCTTAAAGACGATTTCCGGCATATTATCCCGTACTGAGGTGCCGCCATTTTCAGAAAGATCATATGCTGCTTTCAAGCCTGTGCCAACATACTGAAACAGTTTTGCGACGGCAGTCTTCTGCTCAGCTGTAGCCGAACTGTTGTAAACATCAATCATGTTTACCCAGTCAAATGATGCCGCAGGCAAATCCGGCATCTTATCGCCACGGCTCTCTGTGGTATAACCTGGAATAGCAGTACTCGATGGGGTATATCCACTTGTTTTTGCATGATAATAAAGAATCTGAGATACAGCAGTCGTGACACATCCTGTAACACACTTCTTTGTTCCAACGGTAGGACATTCAGCATTGAATGGATCA
>JAEEGI010000893.1_pt1 | contig 79065 bp, 43 predicted proteins | sample 8958751 | NCBI WGS metagenome assembly JAEEGI01 (sample SAMN16246545, study PRJNA631951) | gut metagenome | biome: gut microbiome; feature: rumen; material: KS-attached | host: Bos | place: Iran: Karaj | collected 2018-10
TAAAACATCTATGGGGATTGGGGATGGGGATTGGGGATTGGGCCCAATCCCCAATCCCCAATCCCCAATCCCCAAACCCCATTTTAATAATTTTTAGATTTATAATCTATAACTTATAAATTAAACCACATATTTCTCAAATAAGAAAAAAAATTTTAAAAAAATAATATTATTAATATAGTAATTTTAAAAATTGTTTTTTTTCATTTTTTATAATTATTTATATATATATAAATAATACTTAATTAAATATTATTTTTTTGATAATAATTTATCAATTTCATTTTTAATATCTATTAAACTTTCTTTATCAACTGTATGTAATAACATTTTAATGCTATTAGCAACAATATTTTTTTCTGATAATTTTAAATTATCATTTATTGTAAATAAAGGATTTTTTAAATTATTTTCTTCATTATCAGAACTTTTAGAAGGAGAATCTTCATATCTTTCACTTTTTTCTTTTATTTTTTCATTTTTTGATTTTATATATTTAGAAGAAAAAGTTCCTAATTTCTTTTTAACATATTGATTATTTTTGGTGTTGAGAAATTTTTTAAAATCTGCATCACTATAACTTAAATTTAATTTATGTGGAACTTCTACATTTTTTATTCTTTTTGAAATTTTTTTTATTGTTGGTTTTTTATAATTTTTAATCATTATATCAGGATTTGTTTTTAAATTATTAATATTAGTTTTATTTGCATTATCCTCTTTTTCTGAATTAATTTTTTTTTGAAAAACCCCAATTCCAATTTTTTTTCTAATTTCATTTTTATTTTTTGATGATAATTTAAAAATTTTACCATCTAAATTTTTAAAATTAGTTTTTATATTATCACTAGTTAAATTAATTATATCATCATCATCATTTATTTCTTTATCATCATCATCGTTATTTTTAAATTTATTATCCTCAATAGTAGTTTTATTATTATTTTCTAAAGCAATTTGATTAAAATCTAAATTTATTGCTTCTCTTTGAGAAATTTCAAATTTTTTTTCTTCTTTTGAATTCTTAGCTTTCATTATTGGAATTATTTTATGTTTTGGAGAAACACTTTCTACTATTTTATCATCTAATTTTTTTAATTGAGGAAGTATTTCTAGTATTGTATTTCTATAATCAGGTATTGAATTAATTGGATTTTCTTCTAAAGATAATATTTCTAATTGCTCTAAATTTTTTAATTTTTCTATTTGCTTTATGTCATTTATTAAATTTTTTTTCAAATATAACTCTTTTAAATTCTTAAGATTTTCAAATACTTCAATATTCTGTATTTTATTTGTACTTAAAGAACAAATTTCTAAATTTGGAAGTTTTGATAATATTGAAATATCATCAAGTTCTTTTCCCCATAAATTTAATGTTTTTATTTCATTGTAATTAGAATTTTTAGTTCTTTGAGTAATTAATTCTAGTGTTAATTTTTTTGACATTTATTTTATATAAACAATAAAAAAAATTATATTTTTTTTGCTTGATTATTTGAGAATTAAAATGTATGAATTTTTCTAAAAATTTGAATGAAAATATGAACAACTCTTAAACAATTATTTGAAGAGTAAAATAATTTAATTGAACAATAGTTAAAAAAAATTCAAACTCACGGAAAAAAACTCAAATATCTTTTAGGAAATAAAATATTTAAATTCTTTAATATAATTAATATACAATATAATTGTAAGGTACCAGAGGATAATATTTAATTATTTATAAATAAGAATAATATAAAAATTTTTTAATCCAAATATAAAAAAAATTATATAATTACATCCAATATTTAAATTAAAAAAGAATAATATCTTTTAGATGATATGAACATTTAAAAAATTTTAAATGCATAAATATAACTAACTCTTAATTATATTTGTTTCTTTAAAGAAAAATATTGTTAGATATTTATATTTTGTGATTTATAAATATCTTACTTATTTCGCTTTTTTTAAAAACTGCCTTTTCATTATTTTTAAGAACATTTAAATAGTCTTTATTAGGAGAGGGAGAATAAACTCTTGTAATATTCATAAAATCACAAATTGAATTTTGTTTATAACCACAATTAAAATTAGGATTAATTTTATGACAATCATCTTCAATTTCTTTTTTGGTTTTACTTATATTTTTAATATTTTCATTAAAAAGATTTTTACTGGTTGAAGAATAATTTAATAAAGAAGGCATAATAATTTTAGGTTCCCAAAAACTATTTGATTCTCTAACACTTGTATATTTAAAGCAACTATTATTTTTATTTTCTTCAATATTTTTAAATTTATAATTCGTCAAATTAAAAATACTAGTTTTTTGATAATTCCTTCTTTCAGTATTTGATTGATTGATGATTTTATATTTAATATTAAATATATCACTTTCACAATTATGTTTTCTTATTGATTCTCTTATTGAAAAACTTTTATTTATCTTTTTTGTTTCTTCGTTAATTAAACGTTCTACCCATTTAAATCCTTTTGGTATATATTTATCATTATTATTATTATTATCTTCAATATAACCTTCAAGCCAAAATGGTCTATATGAGTGAATTCCTGAATTATATTTATAATCAGTTATTTCTTTATAAATTTTTGGAAATAACTTTGAAATTTTTTTAATACTTTTATTCTCTTTTAAATCATTGTTAGATAAATCTATACTATTTATTAATGAATTACCAGAGATTTTATTTTTAGTTATTTCCTTTTTATTTTTTAACAATTTTTTTGATAAAATTTCTTCCCTTTTATTTTCCTGATTTTTTTTTGAAGAAATTACTTCTAATGATTTATTCAATTTCTTTGTTTTTTGTTTTGAATCATTATTTTGTTTTTCTACCATTTTTTTCAATTTTATGTAGAAATCTTCTTGATTTGAAATATTATGTCTGATTGAATAAAGTCTTTTCCTTTTATCGTTAATTTTATTTAGTTTTAAAAGAGTTTGAAATTTATGGGTAATAGAATGTCTTAGTTTTCTATTACCTTGTTGTATTTTTACATTGTTATTAAATTGGTTCATAATTGGAAAGAAATAATATTTTTAAATAAAAAATTAAAAAAATAATAATTTAAAAATATTTGGAAAATATATAATACCGCTTTTTAATTTGAATTTAAATAAAAATTTAAATGTCAAATAAAAGAGGAGAATTTTATTTTCCTTTAAAAAGAGAGCAATTATTAGATGAATCAACAGATGATAGATTTGTTTTAGATAATACCATAATAATAGATGAAGAAACTGATGATTCATTAAAAAATTATTTAGATGATTTATCATCTGAATTAGATAGAAATATTGATTCATTATATAATTCAAAAGTGTATTTAAATGTTTATAGAATTTTATATAATTATAACAGATCATCTCAAAATTTAAAGAAAAAAATAATAGAATCTTTTTCTAGATTTTTCAAAAAATTTTCAAAAGAATTTGAAGAATTTTTTGAAAAATCAACAGAACAACAGCAATTATATCAAAATACTTGGAGAAATTCTTTTAAAGTATATATTTTCACAATGGATTGGGTTGTTGAAAATATAATAAATTCATTAAAAGGTCAAGTTAAAGAGATTAAAAAAGGAAGAAGAAAAGTAAAAGGAAGTGTAAATTCAACTAATGACAATAATAATATTAAAGGAAAACAATCAAAAAAATCAAAAAGAAAAAAGCCAGATAATAATAAAGCTTTATATAATTCAGATGATGAAGATTTAAATAATAATGAAAAAATAGACCCTAAAGAATTTAATAACATTATAAATAAAAATATAATATCAATATTATATTCAATTCAAAATATAATCAATCATTGTGAAATAAAAAATTTATTCAAAAACAAAATAATAGATGATGAAATAGTAAATAAATTAATAAAAATATGTTTTGATTCTTTAGAAATATCAATAGAAATAAAAATATTAGATAACAAAAATTTAATATTTGAAACTCTTCAATCAATAATATCAAAATATCAATCGAATACAAATATTCAATTAGTTTTATTAAAATTAACAACTAAAATAGTAAATTTAATATATTCTCAAGAACAATTAGTAACTCCTTTAGGAGATTTAATAGTATTTTGTATTAATGGTGAAAGTAATTTAAATAAAATGGCTGTTGATATTATTCATGAAGTTTCAAAAACAGTTTTTGAAGATAAAAATATGGATTCTCAAGGGTTAAGAAATGTAGGAAATTTTTTAGTTTTATTAAGTAAAAAATCATCTAAAACTTTATATAATAATATTACTTCTCTTCTTCAATTATTTGATAGTGAAAGTTATGTAATAAGAAATTCATTAGTTGATGTTATTACTAATGTAATTATTAATTTATTATGTAAATTAGATGATATTAATGAAGTTGATGTTAGAAATAATTATTTAAAAGCAAAAGAAAATTTTATTGATATTTTATTTAGAAGAATTTATGATAAAAGTAGTTATTGTAGAGCCAAAATTTTACAAGATTTTGAAATATTATGTGATAATAATACAATTAGTGTTCAAAGTTATTTACAATTATTAAATGAAACAAGTGGAAGATTACATGATGAAAAAAGTATAGTAAGAAAAAGAGCAATAAGTCTAATTAAAAAAATAATAACAATGTATTCAGTAATGTTTAAATGTGATAAATTTTTAAACAGAGAAGAAATAAAAGAACTGATTGAAAATAGTAGAAAGAAAATAGAAGAAAAAGAAAATAAAATAAAATTTTTAGACAATGATACAAATATAAATAAAATAAATGAAGGAGTAAATAATGAAGAAAAAGCAAAATTAAATGAAGAAATAAATAAAGAAGAAATGATGATAGAATTCTTTAAAAATTATTCTCACGTAATAGATAATATAGATAAAGTAGTACCATGTATAACAGAATTATTAGGTTCAAAAAATGTAACTGATGTTTGTGAATCAATTGAATTATTTGTAGTTTTACATAAATTAAGAATTCAATCTGCTGATAAAGGTGTTAGAAAAATGTTAACTTTAATAATGAAACCTGAAAAAAATATTAGAGATGAAATTATTAAAGCTTTTAAAACTATATATTTTGATGATAATTTAAGTAAAGATGTTCAAGCTGCTTCTTTAGTTTATTTTTGTGCTCAATTAAATTTCAGTGAATTTACTTGTATTGATGAGTTATTTAAATATATTCTTTGTGATAGTAAATTCGACAAAAGTGTTTTTAAAGATATTTGGAAAATATTATTGAAAAGACCTGAAAATGAAATGAAAAATATTAAAGCTTCAAATATTGATGAATTAAATTCAAAAATAAGAACAATAGAAAAAGAATCATTAACAGCACTTCAATTAATAAATATAGCTTCAAAATATGAAGAAGGAATATTATTAAATTATTCTGATTTATATATTAAAAATATAAATGCAAATTTAACAAAAAAACAAATAAATTGGGTTTTAATAAAACATAGTTTAGAAGGTTTAATTAAAATATATCCTTTAAAAAAAGATATTTCAGAATCATGCTTATTAAGAATTGCAAGAGCAATAGTTAGGGAATATGGTAATCAAGATAATAATTGGTTTTCAGCATCAAAAGAAATGATTGATACTATTTTTCAAATAGTAAATGAGCCAGAAAAAATTTGTGAATATTTAATTATTAAGTTATCTCAACCTTTTTTTATGACTGAAGATCCATTAAAAAATGAAGAAACTCATAATAAATTTATGACTCAAAATTTATTATCTCAAGCACCAATTGATTTAAACAGTCAATTACAAATAAACACTAATTCTCTTCAAACTCCAATTAATAATACAAATCATAATATTTCACCTATGAAATTGGCTCAATTAATTTTTGTTATTGGTCATGTAGCTTTAAATATGGTAATTTATGGTGAAAAATTAGAAGTAACTATTAAAAAAAAATTTACTAGTATTCATTCTTCTTCAAAAAAAAATAAAAGTAATTTAAGTTTAAGTAAAGATGATATTAATGATATTGCTGGTGGAAAAGAAGCAGAAGCTGATTATAATATAAGTTTATTACATAAATTAATTGATGAAGATATTTTAAAAAAACATTTAATTGCTAAATTTATTCCAATGATAGTTAATATTGCAAAAGAAAGTTTAATATGTTCTAATCATGAATTGAATAAAAATCAAATTTTATATAAAAGTGCAATTTTATCTTTATGTAAATTAATGTGTATAAATCAATCATTTTGCCAAGAAAATTTACCATTTATTTTTGATTTACTAAAAAGTGATTCAATAAATAGTGATTTAAAATTAAATATATGTTTAGCATTTGGTGATTTTATAAATAGATTCCCAAACACCCTTCAACAAGTGATAAATAAATTTTTTGATTGTCTTCATTCAAAAGATAAAAACGTAGTTAAATATACTTTAATTGTAATATCACATTTAGTATTAAATGATATGTTAAAATTAAAAGGAGAAGTTGTTGATATTTGTATGTTATTAGACTCAAGTGATAATAGTATTAAAAATCATGTAAATTTATTTTTCCAAGAAATAAATACAAAAGGAAATAATGTTATATATAATATTATTCCAAAAGCTCTTGCAAGATTAAGTTCTGAATATCATAATTTACCTTATGAAAAATTCCAAAATATTGCAAGAACTTTATTAAAATATGTTGATAAAGAAAAACACATTGAAGGTCTAGTTGATAAATTATTTGTTAAATTAAAGAATTCTAATGAGTTAATTGAATGGAGGAATACTACTTATGTTTTAAGTTTATTAAATTATAATTCTGAAAAAATACTAATGAAATTTTTAGAAAGTTATGCTGATATAAAAGATAAATGTGATGATGATGAAGATGTAAAAGCAAATTTAAATGAAATATTTACTAAATTTAATAAAATTCAAAATTTAAATCCCAATATAAAAGAAACTTTAGAAAATGCAGAAAAAAAAATTATGAAAGGTGAAAAATTAATAATTAAAAATAATAATAGTAAAAAATCAAGTAGAAGTATAAGTAGAGCAAATAGTAAAAATGTAAGTAGAAGTCCTTCAAAAAGAAAAAAAAGAACTCATAAACAAATGGAAGCTATTGATGAAGAAGATGAAATTGTTAATGAAAAAAAAAATAAATCTAAAGGAAGAATTAGTAAAAGAAATATTAAGAAAAAAAAACCTAAAAAAAAAAAAAAACGAAAGTGAATCTGAAAATGATTTTGAAGATGATTATAGTGAATATTCAGAAGATTAATAATTATAATAGTATTATAATTTTTTAATTTTAAAACTTTTTGATATTTATTAAAATTTTTTATTATTGTTAAATTAAATTAAATAATAAATAGTTTTTATTTCTTTAATTTAATTTTCTTTTAAAATGGACATTTTTAATTTTTTCTTTCAAGATTCTCCAAAAATAACTACATTTTTAACATTAACTTGTTTAAGTATAAGTGTATTATGTTGGTTTGAAATATTATCTCCGTTATATTTATACTTAAATTTTGAATTAATATTTAAAAAATATCAATTTTGGAGATTATTTACAAGTTTTTTTTATTATGGAGATATAGGTTTAAGCTTTTTTTTTCATATGATTTTATTTTTTAGAAATTCAAAATTTTTAGAAAGTTCTGTTTTTAAAGGAAATTCAGCAGATTATATTTATTTCCTTTTATTTTCAATAACATTTATATTAATAATTAGTTTTTTTTTTGGATTTATTTTTCCTGCAAGTTGTTTAAGTTTTGCAATGACATATTATTGGGGAAGAAAAAGTAAAAATGTTATTGTTCAATTTATGGGAATATTTAATTTAAGAGCACCATATTTACCTTGGTTTTATTTAGTTTTTTCTTTTTTATTAGATTCTGATTTTAAATATGATCTTGTTGGAATGATTGTTGGTCATTTTTTTTTCTTTTTTAAAGATGTCTTTCCAAGAATTAAAAAATTTAATAATTATCAAATTATGGAAACTCCTAATTTTATTAAAAGATTTTGTGATAAATTTAGATTGAATAATGATTTTGTTATTGGAGGTGATGAAGAAGGGATTTTGTTTTAAATATTTTTTTAGTTTATTGAAATATAATATATTATTATTATTATTTTATTAATTATAGATAATTTATTTTTTTTAATTTTTTATTTTAAAAAAAATGAATGGAAATTAAAAGGAAATAATATTTAAGTCTTTCAGGATGTGATTTTCTAGTCTTAAATCTATATAGATATATTAAAAATTTAAAAATAGTTAATGAATAAATTGGCTTAAATATAAATTTCAAATTATTGAATTACTATAATTCAAAGATTTATATTTCTTCTTATAAGTTGAATTTTTAATGATTATGTTTTTAAAAATAGATATATTCGATGAATATTATGGAATTTTTTTCAATTGTTATTTTCTCTAATTCTATCATTTTATTGAAACTTTTTTGATTTTTTTTTGAAAAAAATGTATGATTTCATTTTAGAATTATATTAATATTATGGAGATTAATCATTTTGAGATATTCAAATAAACAAAAAGGAAATAAATAATTTATTATTAACAAAATTTAATTAAATTAGTTTCATCTAAAAAATTACAAAAATAATTATATGGTAAAAAATATTAAATGTACTATAAAAAATTAAACTTCTTAAACTTAAATGTTTTCCATTTCTTGTTTAATTTTTGAGTCTTCACAAATTAATTTACAATCATTTTTTAGATTAACAAACATATTTCTCATATCACTAACATTATCACAAATAAAATTAGATAAATTTAATTCATCTAAATTAGAACAACCAGAAAACATTCCATTCATAAATTTAACTTTTTCAGTTTTAAAATTAGACAAATCTAATTTTTTTAAATTTGAACAATTAGAAAACATAGAACCCATATCAGTGACTTTTTCAGTATTAAAACTCTTAATAACTAAAATATTTAAAGAAGAACAATCACTAAACATTAATTTCATATCCGAAACATTATTTGTTGTAAAATTAGATAAATCAATTTTATCCAAAGAAGAACATTTATAAAACATATTTTTCATACTTGTAACTTTTTGAGTATTAAAACTCTTCAAATCTAATTTAGTCAAAGAAGAACATTTATAAAACATAGAACTCATATCTTTTACATTTTGAGTATTAAAATGAGATATTTCAAGAGAAATTAAAGCTAAACAATCAGAAAACATTGAACTCATATCTTCAACTTTTTCAGTATTAAAATTAGATAAATCTAAAAAATTTAAAGAAGAACAATTATTAAACATACTATTCATATCAATAACATTCCTAGTATTAAAATTTATTAAATTCAGTTCTTTTAAAGATGAGCAATCATTAAATAAATTATTCATATTTGTTACACTGTTAGTTATTACATTTGATAAATCTATTTCTTCTAAAGAAGTACATCCTGAAAACATTGAATTCATATTTGTTATATAATTCATATTAAAATTTGATAAATTTAATTTTTTTAACGTTGAACAACTATAAAATAAAGAACATGCGTTTGAAAGAGGTTTTATGAATAATAATTTAATTTCATAATTATCTGCTTTTTGAAATTGATTTCTAAAATTAAATTCTAATTTATCACTTTTATTTGTTTTATTATCTATAATATATAATTCACAAGCATTTTTTATTTCTTCTTCATTTTCATTACAATTTAATATTTGTATTATTTCTCCTATATCTTGTTTTTTTATTAAAAATGATGCTAAAATATAATCTTCTTTTTGTTTTTTTTCTTCTTTTAAATTTTCCTGATTATTGTTTTCTTTTTTTATTCCTTCTGTTGATTTTTCTATATCATCTTTTTTTTCTTCATTGTTTTTACCTTCTTTTTTTAGTCTATTACTGAGATTAATGTCTTTGTCTTCTTTTTTTAGACTTTTACAACAAATTCCCATTTATTTATATAAATAACAATTTATTCAAATTTTTTAAAAGAGAATTCTTTATGAACAAGAAAAAATAAATTTGAAATATCTAAAACAAGCAAATAAAAAAAAAGAATTAATGAATTAAAGGAAAAGCAATTCTATTCATTATATTAAAAATAATAATTGAAGATTCAATGAATGATTTTGTATTAAATTCTTTTATTTTTTAAATCTTTCTTCACAGTTCTTTAATTCACAAAAAGAAATAACAATATATCCAAAAGATATATTATTAAAATATTTCTCACAATATATCATTCTATCAGGATAAATTTAGCAATTCTTTATACTCCAATAATAAAAAATATTTTATTTTAAATATTTTTTTATTTAAATTCTTTTTAAACAATTTTTTTCCTTTTTAAACAAATTAATTTTTTTTAACATATAAAAAATGAGCTATTTTGATAATAATAGACTTATTCTTAAAATGACACAAGAAGAAAAAGGATATTTTTCTTCATTATATGAAATGGCAGATTCAACAATGTCAGGTAAATTAGAAGGAAAAATTGCAGCAAATTTCTTAAAAAAATCAGGTCTTCCAAAAGAAACTTTAAAAAAAATTTGGTTAATTTCTGCACAAACTGATCCTTCGTTTATTGAAAAAGATGAATTTTATGTTGCTTTAAGATTAGTTGCTTTAGCTCAAAATAATTTAGAATGTTCAGCTGAATCTATTAGATTAAATCATCCTATTCCTCCATTACCTAAATTTGATTTAAAAGTTGATGATACTAGTTCAACTTTTTCTCTTCCTAAAACTTCCATTAGTACTAATAATTTAAATAGTAATTTTAATCCAATGAACAATAATAATATGGGAAATTTGAATCCATTGAATAATTCAAATAATAATATAAATATTAATTACAAACAAATAAATAATAATAGCAATAATAATATCAATAATAATACAATTAATGAAAATAATATGAATACTAATATAAATGACAATTTTAAACAAATGAATAATATGAACAATAATAATTTTAACGAAACGAATAATATGAATACTAATTTTAACGATATGCATAACATGAATAATAATTTTAATCAAATGAATAATAATATGAATAATAATTATAATCAAATGAATAATAATTTGAATAATAATTATAATGAAATTAATAATAATATGAATAATAACTTTAATCAAATGAATAATAATATGAATAATAATTTTAATCATATGAATAATAATATGAATGTAAACTATGAAATTACTCCTCAAGATATAGAAAATTACAAATCAATATATTTAGTAAATAAAGACGAAGATAATTCAATATCAATTCAAAAAGCAAAACAAATATGGTCAGGTTCAGGAATATCAAATAATATAATAGATAAAATATTAGATTTAATTCCAAACAAAACAAATAACTCATTAAAAGAAAAAGAATTTCATGTATGTACGCATTTAATATTAAAAAAATTACCAATTCAAAATTTTCTTCCTTCAGCATTGAATGATTATTTAAAATCAAAAGATGAATTGAATTTCCAAAATAATCATAATCAACCAGGAAATATAGAAAATGTATTATATAAAGAATTTAATATGAAACCAATAGTTCATATTAAAAGAAAAAGTAATATGAATCATTATAAGGGAGTTGAGCAAGTAGGAACAATTTCAGGAACTAAAAATTTATTAGAACAATTAAAATTAATGAATGAAGATGCAAATGATGAAAATAAATTTTTAACTAAAGAATTAGATGAAAATATGGAATTATTAAATTCATTTATTGATGATATGCAAAAAATCAATAGAATGATTCTAAATGTTGATAATAAAATTAAAGGAACTAAAAATATGATTATGGAATTTAGAAGAAAAAAAAATATTGAAAATGATAACATTGCAAGAATGAAAGTTGATATGAAAATGGCAAATGATGAAGCAAATAATTTATTAAATAATAAATATTAAGAGAATTATAATTAAATTTTCTATTTATATAATCTTTTTATCAATAAAAAAAAAAAAGAAAAAAAAATGAAACAAATAATTGCCTAAAATTATGAATATAATAAAATATATTCTATAAATAAAAGATAATATAAGATTAAGTAATTCTTTTTTAATTGATTATATTTTTATAATAAAATTATTTATAAATGATATTCTAAATTAATTATTTCAAGAGTAAAATCAATAAAAGTTGAATAATATTATTAGGTATTTTTGAAATGAAATATCTCCATTGAAGTAAAAAAATTTTAAATTAAAAAATAATAATTTAATCATTAAAATTTAAAAAATTATTAGAAAAATCCCTTATAATTTTTAAATTGTTTTCTCATTTCTTCTTGTTGTTCTCTCATTTGTTCTTCAGGAATCATTTTCATACAAATAAACATTAAAAGAGTGATTCCAATAATAATAGCATAAGGTGATTTAATTAAATTTAATATAATTCCAGGGTTTTGATCATTATATTTAATTTTAAACATACTATTAATTTCAAAAGGATATCTATGTTTCATTCCTTTTCCATTTTTAAAATTATATTCATATGCTTTAATTTCATCTTCTTTAACATCTAAAAATATTGGTTGATAAGCATATAATATATCATTAACGTGAATTATATAAAATCCTGGTTTAATATTATGAAAAGAAAAAAATCCTTCTTGAGTTATATGAGATATTTTATTTGTATTTTCTAATGATATTGTAATTGAACGTATTCTTTCTATTGTTGGTTCTGGTAAATTTAATTTTCCATTTATAGTAATTTCTATTGTTTTTGATATTAATATGATAAAGAATAATGAAATGAAATTCTTATTATTCATTTTATTATATTAAATAAAAAAAATTAAAAAAATAAAAAAAAAATTCTATTTAATTAAAAAATGAGTCAAGAAGAAAAATGTTTAGATAAAGAAATGAATGGAGTATGTTCAAAAGGAAAAGATTGTGAAATATGTAATAAAATAAAACCAAAAGAAGAACAAACTTTAAATGTAAATGCCCAAGAATATAGGCCTAGGAAAAAGAAGGATGAAGAAAAATTAAATTTTAATTTAAATGCAAAAGAATATGTTCCAAAGCAACAAGAAGAAAATCATGAAGAAGATGAAGAAAATAATGAAGAAATAGATATGATAATGAGAGATATGGTTGAAAATGATATTTTAGATGAAATGGGAGAAGAATCTGATTCTGCTGATGAAGATAAATGGTATCCTAAATATAAAGATTGTGAATGTTGCAAAGGATTTGTTTATAAATGTAAAGGAGAAGCTTGCCAAAGTCTAGGACAATGTTATTGTAAGATGAAAGATGATTGTGATGAAGAAAATTAAAGTTTTTTAAATATTTTGATAATTTTAGATTTATAATATATTAAGAATTTTTGCTATTCAAAAATTTTTTAAATTATATTTTTGTAAATTTTATTGTTTTTTTTATATTTTTTTTGGATAAATATAATTAAATATGATTTAAAAATAATTTTTATTTTAAATACAAGTTAATTATTTTAAAGAAATGAATAATAATTTTTTAAATTTTTATTTTTACTTTTTATTTACACCATTTTTTAATGTTTTTCTTTCTAATTAAATATTGCTATTGTTTTAATATATTTAAAATTTATGGTATTAAACACTAATATTTAACTACATTTATAATTTAATAAAATGATCTTTTACAAATCTATACTTAATTTTCTTTTATATTTTGTTTTATCATTATCATCAAGTATATCAAAGGCATTTATATGTTTTATTCTATATTGTTTTTTATAACCTAAAGAATTTGGAATATTCATTTTTGTAATATCATATTTATATTTTTTATTTGATGAATTATTTATTTTTTTTGTTAAATTAGTTTTATAACCTTTTATCCCATTATCATGACTACTTTTTCTATTGGAAGTATAATTTTTTCTTAAATCAATTCCCTTAATTAATATTAAACTAAATAAATTTTGAATTAGTGAATTTTTCATATCAAAATTATTAATTTTCATTGATATAAAAATCATTCCTTTATCATTAGCATATTCTCTTAAATTTTCACCATCAATTGAACAATCTTCTTTAAATAGCATATTTAAACCAATTAAAACTAAAGTTTTGTTTTCGATATATTTTTCAATTTTTGAAAAAGAATTATCTAAAAATTGGATAATATTATGTGAAGTTGCTTCGATAAAAAAGAAAAAAGCAGAAGACAATTTATAATAAATAAAAGAAGTAGAGTCATTTAAAAAAGAATCAGAAGTATCAAAAAATTCAATATTAATATTTTTATTAAACATTCTTATAACTTTTTTTCTAATTTGAAATAATTGAATATTATTTTTATTATTTAAATCTTTATTTTCAACAATACCAAAGAATTGATTTAATAAAGTACCTTTAAATGAAGTAGAATTAGAAATTGCCATGATTTTTATTTTAAAATCTGCTTCAATATTTTTAGTAATAAATTCTCTTAAACTATTATTATCATTTTCATTATTATTATTATCTTTATCATCCATAATATTATCAACTAATTCTCTAATATTTAAATCATAAATTGCATTTCCGCTTAAAGTGTGAAGTGCATTTTTATTTCGATAAAATATACTATTATCCTTTTCAGAAATTAAATTATTTTTTGAGCTTATTGAATTTTTTAAATATAAACAAAGTAAATCTAATCCATTTTCATAGGAAGAAATTTGATCTTCGTTATTATTTATTGAATCATCAAATAATTGATCGTCCAATGAATTTTCTTCATCATAATTTCCTATTTGATATCCTAAATTAGAATAATCAAATTCTTCTTCTTCTTCATTTATAATTTTATTGATTTTTTTTGGTCTTAAACCATCTTCTTCATCATCAGAATCAAAGTCAAAATTTTTTAAAGAAAGTCTACTTCTTTTTCTATGAATTGAATCTAATTGATTAATATATTCTTCTTCATTTTCAGCATCAATTGTTATTGCTCGTTTTCTCATTTTAATAATATTTTTTTACAATTTATAAATAAAAAAAAAATAATTAATTTTAAATATTATTATTCTTTAAATGAAGTAACATAATTAATTGAAAAATATTTAAAATAATTTATGAAATTAAAAAGTAATAAACAATAAGAAGAAAAAAAAATGAAAGATTTTTTTTCTTTATTAGATTGTTGTAATAAAAAAAATATTAATGAAACATCAGTTTCAGCAATTGATTCAAAAGAAACAGCAAATTATAAATTAGATAAAAATAATAAAGGAAATCCTTTTATTCAAACATCTTTTTCAACAAAAGATAATTATATTTCTCCAAGATTTATTGATAATGGAATAATAATAAATGAAAATGATAATATAAATTCAAAATATAATAAAAATTCATATAAAAAAATAAATTCTTTAATGTCTTTTTCAAATTTCCCAATTAATATTGTTCCATCTGATAATAATGAAAATAATAAAAATATTGGTCCTAAACTTTTATGTACAGGAGAATTATTTTTTAATAAAGATATTATTATTAATAGTAATGGAATGATTGGTAGTTTAAGACAAAAAAATGATGGTCAAGTATTTTTTGGTAATAAAGTTATTTCTGATTATAGAGGAATAAATTATAATGATTTTATTATTAATTTTCAATTCAATAATGAAAAGGAGAAAAAAACTTCAACTGGTAGAATATTTAATATATATTATAAAAAAAAGACAAATGATTATTACTTACATGTTATTCATGATTCAACAATAATATACTATGAGATTAATAATTTTGTTTATTTTGATAATGAAAAAGATTTTTATTTATTAATAGGAAATGTTTTTGTTACAATAATAACAAAAAAAGTAGGTAATAAAAAAGGAATAGATATTGAAATTGAAAACGAAGAAGATAATAATATTTTATTAAGTTTTATGGAAGAAGAAACTCCAATTTCAATCGGAAGATCAAATTGTAAAGTTATTATTCCTAAAGAATCAATAAGTAAATATCATGCTGAAATTTGTTTTTCTCAAGAAACTCAAAAATTTTTTTATAAAGATTGTCAGAGTACAAATGGTTCTACTCTTTTAGTTAAAGAAGATGATAATTTACTTATTCAAGGTGAAATGAATTTAAGACTTGAAAATATTCCTTTTAAAATTATGTATTTACCCTAGAAAATTATTTATTGCAACATTTATTATTTGATAGTTTTTGTGTTTTATATTAAATTAATTGTTATTGATATAATGAACTATTTGTATCAGATTTAAAAAGAAAAATAATGATTTTTTAACTTTATAATGTAAATTATTAATAAATTATAAATATAATATGATAACAAAGAATATTTTCAATAGTTAATTTTTTATATACAAACTTTATAATAATATATTTTTATAAAATATAAATAAATTAATAAAATATGAAAGAAATAAAAGTAAATAACATTTAATTGATCTTTTAATTATTAGAAATATAAAAATTAAAAAATAAAACATCTTTTCAATTTAACTCATTTCATTACAAAATTAAATTAATATTTAAATATAATAATTTTATTATATATATAATAATTCATTTAATGAATTTTTAATATTAAATTAAATTTTAATTTGATAATAAATAAATATTCAGGATAAATATTAAAATGAAAAAAATTATTGGGATAATTGTTAATTTAATTATATAATTAAAAATAAATTAAATATTGGAAAATTTATCATCATCATCATCATTAACATCATCACAATCATTATTATCATCATCATTGTCATCACTGGTTTCATAATTTATGTTTTTTTCTCTTAATAATCTAAAATTTTTAGTTATAATTTTACAATAATCATTAATTCCTTGAAACATTTGATATGTATTTTGAACATTAAAAGTATTGAAATTTAATATATTTAAATATCTTAATTTTTCACAATTCTTAAACATTTTATCCATAAATTCAACTTTTGAAGTATTAAAAGTAGATAAATTCAAAGTTTTCAAAAGTATACAACCTTCAAACATATTGCTCATATCTTTTATATATTTTGTATTGAAATGTGTTAAATCTATATAAACTAAATTAGTACAAGCATAAAATAAATGACTAGCATTGGTTAAATTTCTTTTAAAAATAAATTTAAAAGTATATTTTCCTGGTTTAAAAAATTTAAATCTAAATCTAAATTTAACTTTTTTTTTATTAAAAAGCATTATACAAGAATTTTTAATTTCATCTTTATTTGGGCTTTCTTCAAACTCAAAAATACTATTATCTAGATCTCTTACTTCATAATTTAAAAGTTGAATTTTTTCATCTAAATCATAATTTCTAATACTATAAACAGCAGTTATATAATTTTGATAATCAGTGAAATCAATATATTCATCTTTTTTCTTTATTTGAAAAGATAAATCTTTTATTTCATTATTCAAATCAGAATTTTCATCTTCTAAATTATTTATTTCAGTATTTAATCTTGAATTTTCATTTTTTAAATAAACTGCTTTTTCTGTTAATTTTTCATTATCTTTGTTTTTTGATTCATATTCATTTTGTAATTTATTATATTTTTCTTCTAATTCATTATTTAATAATCTAGATTTTTCATATTTATTTTTATATGTACTTAACAGCAAACTATTCTTCGCTGTTTTTTTATCTAATTCATCAATTTGTTCTAATAAAATTTTATTTTCTTTTTCTTTTTCTTCATATTTGGATTTTAATTCCAAATTATTTAATTTAAGCTGTGATATTTCATTGATTAATTCTTTTAATTTAGTACAATCATTTTCTTCTTTAACTTTTTGAAGTTCATTTTTTAGTTCCTCATTTTCTCTTTTACTTTTTTGATATAAATTAGTAATTTGACGCAATCTATTTTCAAGTTCTTTTGACATTATTAATATATTTATAATTAAAATGTAAATCCTTTAAATTGATATATTAAAAACAATTTTGTTAATTTTTAGAACATTAAATATAATACAAAATTTTATGGTTATTTTTTTAAATGAATTAGTTTTAATATTAATTTAATTGATTATTTTTAAAATTGTTTTTTAATAAAATAATTCTATCATATTTACATTTGATTTTATAGATAATTAAATATGATATAATATATAAACATTTATGATAGCCAAATATATATTTTTCTAAGTTATTTATAATAGAAATCAGGCTATTACTACTACTCTAAAATTCATATGAAAACCTTAATGTGCAAAAATACCAAAAAACTTAAAAAATAAATAATAATCTAATATAATTATAGAGTTAAGTAACTTCCATAACCCACTTTTTAATTGTTGTTTTTATTTATTAATTCTTTTAATAATGGATATTTTTCAATTAATTTTTGAATTATTTTTTTGCCAAAAGAAATATTATTGATTGTGATTATATTTTTTGAAATAATATTCAATATTCGAAAAAATAAATTTTTATCAGAACAAATACTCAAAATTTTTTGTATAATATAATTTCCAAATTTATTAGTTAATAATTCAATTACTTTACTTTCTGAATTTGTGATATAATCAATTAATTGATTTACAATAATTGGATTTTTAATCTCAAATAATTTTTCAATAACATTAGATGAATATTTTTCTTTACAAAGTGGAATTATGTTATCATAAATGATTTCAATAATTTTTAAATTAATATTTTCATCCTTTAACATTAGAACACATTGATAAACATAATTTCCAAATTGATTTCTTATTAAAGTAAAAGTATTTTTTAAAACTAAATAAATTAATTTTTCTTTTTGTTCTTTATTCCCATTAATTAAACATTTTTGAATAACACAACAACCATATTTTGTAATGGCAATAAACATAAAGTTTTGATATAATTCTTCATAAATAAAATTATTATTTGGATAATGAATATTTATAATATATTTTTGAATTATATGATTAGCATTTTCATCATTTGATAATTCATAAACATTTCCTTTTATCATTTCAATTAAGTATTTTTGAATAATATTACTTCCTTGTTTTAAGATTGATGATTTTTCAATTAATTTTTGTATAACTCTTGTTCCATTATGTGAATGACTTATTTCAAGAAAATTATTTTTTAATAATAATAAAAATTTTAACAAATTTTTTGGATTTAAAACTTCTATAAAACTTTGATAAAGAGAATTACCATATTGATCGTTTATTAAAGAAAGCATATTTGGATATAAAAATGGGAATAAAATATCATTTGAATAATTTATATTTGATAGTATTTTCATTTGTAAATAATGGCAATTATTTTCTATTTTTTGAGGAGATAAATCATTTAACATTATTGAATTAATTGCATTTAAATCTTGTATTGTTAATTGAGAATATATTTTTTGATTATTGTTATTTTGGGAATTTTGATATTCATTTGTAAAATTTGGAAAAATCATGAATTCATTTTCATTTGAAAAATTTTGATTAAAATTAATTTGAAAAAAATTTTGGGTATTTATAGTATTATTGATGAAAGATTGATAATTTGAATAATTATTATCAAATTCTGCTTTATGTTTAATATTATTATTATAATTATTTAAATTATTATTATTATAATTTTCTACATCATTATTCTCTAAATTTAATAATTTATTATTTATATTAAAATTAGATTCAGTATCATAAGTCAAATTATTTTCATTTTCTTCTTCTTTCATCATATTCAAAGACTGATTTGAATAACTATAAATATTATAAAAATAATATACTATGATAAAAGAAGATTACTAAAAGAATTTCTTTGAGATAAACTTAATGTTTCGTCATTTGAATTATCACTTTGCGATTTATTTTTATTTGAAAAAAAACTTTCTTTTGAAATAAAATTCCTGCTTTCTTGAAAAAATATTGGACTTAAATTCAATGAACTTGGGTTTTTTATTTCTTTTTCTTCTAATGAAGCTTCTTTTGAAATAGAATTATTATCTAAGATTTTTTCTTTTTCTTTCATTTTCAAATTTTAGAAAAAAAAGTAAAAAAATTTTATTTTATGAAATTTTGTTTTCAAATTATTAATTATTTATTTTACTATATATTTAATATCTTATAAAATTCAAATAAAAAAATAAAATACTTCTTCCCTAAATGATAAGTAATAATTAAATTTATTGTTGATTTTTCTGATATTTAATAATAACATAAATTTATCAAATTTCTTTTAATTTTTTTCTATTCAAAAGTAAAGATTTATTCTTTAATAAAAGAAAAATTATTAAAAAAAAATTTTATATTATAATATAAAATTATAATGTATAAACAATGATGATTTTATTAATGCCGTTTTACTATGAATAATCAATAATGATTCCGATTCAATTAACTAATCATAATAATGAAATAGTTTTAATTGAATTAAATAAGATTTATATATAAATATTCCTAATTATATAATAAAAATACATTAAAAAACATAATTATATTAAAGTTTTTAAGTTACGAAGATTTTATAAAAATATGAAAAAAAATTTAAGTTCTCAAAAAAAAAATAAAAAAGCATCAAAAAACAAAATTTAATTCCCCTATTCATAAACATTTTCTTTCTTAACATTCTTAATTATATTATGATTATTATTATTATTCCTTTCTTCAACTTGTTTAATTTCTTCTTGTACATTCCTAATAATCCTATCTAAATTATTTTCATTTTTTTTCCAAGGTTTATAAGTTTTAAATTTTTTAACATCTTCAGCGACTTTACTACCAACATCTCTAAACATTCTCATTTTCCAAAGAGGAGGTTCTTTTTCAACTTCTTCATCTAAAGGATCAATAATATTATTTTTCATTTCTTTTTCTTTTCTTTCTTCTTCTTCTTTTTCTCTAATTTCAGCAACTTTAGGATTAATATATCTACAAATAACTTTAGGAGGACCTTTTAAAATTTTACTTTTTTCATTTAGTAATTTATCATATTCTTTCCTAATAATAAACTCAGCTTTATTTCCATATGCATAATTAACAACATCTTTTATTGGAGTTGAAGGTCTATTTGGAATTCCATATGCAAAATTATGTGGAGGTAATTTTATTTCCCTACTTAATTTACCTTCTATTGGTTTTCTACGTATATCTACCATTGAACGATAATCTTTACTTGAATAAAAATTTGTAGCATTCATTTTTATTGCTAATTTATTTATTGTTGTAAAATCTTGTGGAGGTTGAGCTGAACCACTTTTGTTATGAATTTTCCAATTTCGAGTTACTAAATTTTATTAATGTTTATATTTTTATTTTTTTAAACTTACTTATTGATACTCCTTCTTTATCTGGAATTATTGGGTAACCGTAGGAAAAATCTTTTGGAGGAAGTTTCCATGTAGAATATTTCTTTACTCCAATTGGATTCTCTGATTCATAAATCTTTTTCTTTAAGGCTTCTATTAACATTTTTTTTATTTAAATTTTTTTTCATATGGTTTTTAATATTGTTTATTTATTATTTTCTTTAATTTTTTATTATTTATTAAATTAATATTTATAATTTTTATTTTTAGTTTTTTTTATGATTCAAACTTTTTTTAAGGGATTTTTGGTTTTTCTTCTTCTTCACTATAATATTTTTTTTTCATATCATTTATTATATAAGGTTGTTCTTTTAATTCATCTAAGAAAAAAATAGTGAAAATACCAATTAAATTCATTATTCCAGTAAAAAGCATCGAATATTCCATTTCTTCCTTAATTAAAGTAGAAAGTAAAAAAGTAAGTATTTTAGCAACTTCAAAAAGACCCATTAAAGTCCCTCTATAAAGAGTTCTAGTATATTTTAAAATAACAAGTTGCATTAAAAATGTTATTCCATTCATAAAAAAATGTGTTAAAAATATTAATGGAACATATTTTGTATTATTCACTTCTTCTTGGTAAAGTAAATACATTCCATAATTATATCTATTTAAATTCATTGATGATGTATCTGCTGAATATGTTAAAATATGATGTAATATTGAAAAAAAAGATATTAAAACTAAAGAAAAAACTATAGTTCCTTTAAAGCTTATTAATCTAAATAAACAAAAATAAATTTGATTTGAACCTAATAATATCAGGAAATAAATAAAAAAATTTGAATTAATAATATAATTATTAAAATTCTTTCCAAAAAATAATTCCTTTTTACCAAAAAAAGAAATTGTAAAACATTCTGCTCTTAATAAATTATCTATTAAAAAGACTATAATTAAAGTTTGTAATAATGTGATTTTGGAATTTTGTAACATTCTATTAGAACCAATACAAGTAAAAATTAAATAAGGATATTTCATAATTTCCTTTTTTCTTATTATTATATCAATATTTCTCCTAATATTAGTTTTAAAAATTTCAGTTCTATTTTTTAAGTCAGTATAAAAGTTTACTTTCTTTTTTTTAGCAAATGAATCTCTTTTAATATTAAACATTCTATATATATATTTTTCTTCAGAATTTTCTTTTTCTTTTAAATAATTAATATTACAATAATCTTTATCATCTAAATCATGTAATAATCTTTTACAAGTATATGATAATCCTTTCCAATCACAAAATTCATATAAATGTCTCATACTTTCATCTAAAAAAAAGAAAGATATAATTGTTAATAGAAAAGAAAAAATAGATACAATAATAAAAGTTATCGTTAAATCATTTATTAAAACAACTATACAATAAGTTACAAAAGGTGAAATTCCAGTAAAAGAAAAATGAGTATCTCTGAAATTTTTCATTAAATTATTTGTATTATATGAATTTTCTGTAATTAAAGATATAGAACAATTTTTTAAAGGAATCGTAAAATAACCAACTAAAAAAAATAAAACTTGTAATATAAAAAAAGTCCTTTCTAATCTAAATCTCATTTTATCTTGAACATAAATATAATGTAAATACGGTTTTCCTTCAAAATCAATAATATTGTAATTATTCTGAAATTCTATATTATATTTTTTTTCATCATAATTCATTAATTGGAAAAAAAGAATAAAAATTAAAGAAATAATAGTTGTTGAAGTTAGACAAAATATTATAACTTTTCTTCTACCTAAAATATCACATAAAAAACCTAATAAAAAACCACCTAGTATTCCTCCTAAAGTATAACTTATGATTAAAACATAATGATAATTTGGATATTTACACATTGAATAATATCTATAAATAAAATTCCATTTTTCTCTTTTATTTAAAATTACAACAAAATTCTCTCTTTCACTATCATCAACATTTATTTGTAATTTACCAAAAACTTTTTTTATGCTTAATTGATAAAAATATTTTGAAAAAAATGTTTTTATTTGATCATTTATATTTATTATTTCATAAGTAAAATTACTAGAGAAACTTGAATCATTATATAAAAAAATATTTATTCTTTCATCAAATTTTTTACAAACTTGTTTTTGAGAACAAGAATTAAATTGGTTTAAATTTTTATCAAAGCAATAATTTCTTTCAAATTTTCTTGAAGTTTGAAAAAGTAAAATCCAAAAGTACATTCCAGATAATAAAACAAGATATTTAATATAAATATAATGTATTTTTAATAATTTATTAGTAATTTTCTGTTTAGAATATAAAGAATCAATAGATGCAATAATATACATATCTTTATTTTTTCTATAATCATTTTTTACTTTTTTTTTCTTCTTTTTTTTATCTTTTAAATAATCACTATCAGAATTAGAGAATACAGAATTTGAAAAATTATCATTTGATGAAGTTTCACCTGAACTATCACTTTGTTCAACAATAGTTTTTTTTTCAGATATTAAAGAACTTTTTTTAGTTATATGATAAGATCTATTTTTATAATGAGATTTATCTTCGTTTGTAGTTTGAAATGGAGTTTGAGTATTTATTGAAGTTTTATATGTTGATAAATTTTGCTTTTCATCTTCTTCGTTAATTGGTTTTAAACTATTTTTTCTTTTCACTGACTGAGTTCTTTTTAATTCAATTGAAAAATCATTAGAAGAAGAATTTAATGATATAGGAGGAATCAATGAATAACTTCTCATTATTTTGAAAAAAAAAAAATAAAATTAAATTTAAAATTATTAATTAAATTTTTTAATATATAAAAATATTATTAACGAATATATAAAATAAAAATGAAAAAAAAAGAAAAAAAAACCTTTTAACAATAATTTTCTTTTATATATTTTTCAACATCTTGAAAAGAAAATCTTTCTCTTTCATCAAGTTCTAACATTTTAGTAATTAAATATATCATTTTAGAAGAATAATATTTTTTAATATTTTTACTAATCATTGAACTCAATACTTTCATACTAATAATATCTCTTAAATCACTTAAAATATTTATATTTAAAGTTAAAGCATATATTAAGCAAAAACCAAGTGAATAAACATCACTTTTATAGGCATTATGAATAACATCTCTTTGATTATATTTTAATCCATTATATAATACTGGAGACATATACAATTGACTTCCTCTTAAAGTTGATTCTTGAACTGAATCTGAAAGAATTTTCATTTCTCCAAAATCAGTTATTTTATATATATTATTTTCAAAAATTAATATATTTTGAGGTTTAATATCTCTATGAGCTATTCCTTCATTTTCTAAATAAATTAATGGTTTTATTATTTGCTTTATTATATCTATTATTTCATTTTCTGTGTAATATTTTTTTTCTTTAAATCTTCTTTTTATTTCATCATTCCAGTCTGATAAAGCTAATTCCATTAAAATATATAATGAATATGTTGTAATATCTAAGCATTTGTATTCAACTCCAATAATTTTCATAATATGTTCATGTTGTTTAGAATATATTAATTCTAAATTACTTTGAATTAATTTCACATCTTTTAAATCATGACAAATAATTTTTTTTAAAGCATACCTAGAATCATCATATATATTTTCAACTGAATATATTTTACCATATGAACCTTCACCAATAGGATTTAAATATTCAAAATCATCAATTTCAAATTCTGGAATAAGTCCTTCTTGGCTAATTAATTTTAATTTTTCAGGATTTGTTAAAATATTTCCTCCTAAATTAATTGGAATTTCACTATTTGATGATAATTCACCTAATGAAATTTGACTTCCTCTTCTTTCGTGATTAAATTTTATTAATGAATCTAATTTATCAAATTTTTTATTTGGACTAAATATAAGGCTTTGTCTTTTATTTAAAATGAAAAAATTATGTTCATCTAAATCATTTATTTTATCCATTTCTTCTTCTTTTTCTAATTCTTCATCTATATATCTTGTATTTTGTTTTGTGAATATTGTTTTTGTTTTATTTGATTTATTCGTTTTATGAGTTTTTAATTCTCCTGAAAATGAAAAAGAATCTTCTTCTTCTTCTTCATTTTTTGTTTTATTTGATTTTTCTGTTGTTTCATTTAAATTTAATTTTATTCTATTAATTTTTCTTGTTGGTTGATTACTTGTATTTCCTAATGATGAATTATCATTTGTTGGAGCATTGTTGTTTTCAACTTCATTATTAATATTATTTTCTTTGGTTTCTTTATTATTAGTTTTATTATTTTCATAAATATTATCTTTATTATTTTTATTATTAATCTCTTTATTATTCTCTACAATATTTTCTTCATTATTTTCATTAAAATTATTATTATTATTATTTTTGTTAAGATTATTAATGCTGTTTTTTTTATTTAGATTATCATGATTATTTTTTTTGGAGAGTATATTATTATTATTATTATTATTATTTTTATTAACAATAGTATTATCAATATTATTATCTTGATGATTTTCATCGACACTAACTATTTTATTTCCTTTATTTTCATTGTTATCTTTTTGAATATAAATATTATTTTGATTTTGAATATCAACTGAATTAATTTTAGAGTTTTTTTTTTTTGTAGTTATTGAAATAATATTATTAGATTTATTTAATTTATCTTTTTCTTTACTGTTTGAGTTATTTCTATGTTGTAATATATCATATAAATATCTTCTACCTTGTCTTTTAGGATATGATTTATACATTAAACTGACAATTTTATTTGTATCATAAGATTTATTCATTTTATTACTATTATTTCTATTTGATTTCAGTGGAGTATTTTCATCATTATTTTTTGAATAATAACTATTAACAGAAGTGAATCCAACGCTTTTCCCCAAATTTATTGGACTCATAAATTTTTCTTTAATTTTAATATTTTTTCCAGGAGAAAGTGAATTTGAAGTATTATTAATAACAATATATTCTTTTTTTTTAAATATAGTATTAAAAGCACTTTTATAACTTTTGAATTTTTTATAACACAAAGGACAAGTCCAAATAAATTTATCAAAAAAATTCATAGCATGACATTTAGAACAAACTATTATTTTATGATTATAAAGCATTCCTTTATATAATTCTCCTTTACAATCTTCTTTATGAAAAAAAATTAATTTTTTTGATTCTACTTTACAACAAGGAATTTCATTTGGATAAGCTTTTTCTTTAAATAATAAAATTTTTTTAATCAATCTTTTTATCAATGATATTTCTAAATAATTATATATTTTTGCGTTGCTTTTAAATTCATTTTTACAAATTGCACAATTCCAAATTATATTCTCTGGTTTAGTTTTAAATTTACATTTTGGATTTAAACATATTAAATAATTATCTTTTAAATTTAAATATAATATATTTTGGCATTTTATACATTTCATAGTATTATTTATCATTCCACCACAATGATATTTTTCCCAAGTTGCTGGTAAAATATTTATATCTTCATTTTTTGATAATATACGAGAATAATATTCTAAAGAGCAATAATTACAATATAATAATATTTCATTTGATAAATAACATTTTTTACATTCTGTACATATTAAATGAGATACTTCTTTTTTATTATTATAAATTTCTATTAATTTTGATTGTCTATTTTTACATAAATGATATGCGAATTTTTCAGTATGAATACAATGTTTTATATAATGAGATAAATAATTATATGTTTTTTGTTTATTTTGATATTTTTTCCATTCATTATTTAAAATTGCATAATTTTTACTGTATTTTTCTTCAAGATTTTGTTTTGAGATTTCTATTAAATCTTTTATTTTATTTTTGTAATTTGGATATAATTCTCTTAATATAAGTTCTACTTCTCTTATTATTTTATTTAAAAATATATCTTTTGATATTATTAATATTTCACTAAAATTTTCTGTAAATTCTTCTGTTGTTATTTCATTTATTCTATTTATTATACTTTGATCTAAATTTATAGTTTTTTTTTTAATAAAAGTTGATTTATGGTTTAATCTTATAGGGTTTTCAAATTTAGAAATTATAATTTTTTTAAAAGGACTTTTTGACATTTATTTTTGATTTTTTTATTAATTGAAATTTTTTATTATTTAAAAAATTTTTTTATTAACGGATTTTATAATATAAAACCAATATTTGATTTTTCTATTACAAAAAACAAAAACCTTCGAATCATGAATTAATAATTTTATTTTAAAAATAAAATTTAAAATAAATTAATATATATCAATATGAATGATATAAATTTAATTTATTTAAAAAATGGAACTTTACAAAAAATATGAATTTCAAATAAAAGAAATAGAATCATTAGAAAAAGAGCAATCTAGAATTAGAATTGCATTAACATCTTTTGAAAATAAAAAAAATGAAAATTCAATGGTTAAATCAGAATTAGGATTACTTGAAAATGATGATGTTGTTTATAAATTAATTGGTCCTATCCTTGTTAAGCAAGAGATTAATGAAGCAAAATTACAAGTTGATCATAGATTAGAAATGATTAATAAAGAAATTAATAAGTTAGATAAAAATTATAGAGATAATAATAGTAAAATTGAAGAAAATAGAAAAAGTTTAATTGAAATTCAAAATAAATTATTACAGTTATCTAGACAAATTCAGCAAACCAAAAGTCAAGAGGGAAAATAAATAAAATAAATATTATTATTAAAAATAATTTTTAAATTTCATTTATTATTTATTATCTTCCCTTTTTTTAGCTAATTTTAAGAATTTTATTTTTATGATTTTATATCATAGAACATAAGATATAAAAATTTTTAATTATATATTTTTTCTTTTTTTTAAATGTTGATATTTTATATATATTATTAAAAATTCAAAAAAATATAAAATTTGTCATTAAGTTATGTCAATGATTCCCTTTAATCTATATACTGTTCCAACAGATAATGTTATGAATAAAACAAATTTTATTCTATTAACTAAAGGATTAAAAAAATTTTATGAAGAAGATCTTGCGAAATATAATTCTGCTAAATTAAATGAAAAAATAAAAAAGGTTGAAGAATATTTAATCGAAGACGACGAAAAAAAAATCGGATATTATTTTAATATTTTTATTGACAATAATGTCATTTTAATGTATCGTCATTTTTTAACTTATAAAATATTTAAAGTTTCTTTTATAATCCTTAAATCTATATTTTTCCTTTGTTCAAATATAAAAAATAGACATTTTATAAATTATTTGTATGTTTCAAAAATAATTGATGATCTTTTTCAATTAAATTATAATTCAAATGAAGAATTTTTAAATACCCAAATAAATTTTATGAAAAGTATCAGTTTAAAATTAAAAATCGAAAATATATCTAATTTTTATAATGAAGAATTAGGTCAATTTCCTTTATTAACTAAAACTCTTTCTTTATATAATCATGATGATTCAATGATTAGAAATGTTGTAAGAAATATATTTTTAGCAATTATAAGAATAGATTATATAAATTTAAGAAATTATATTACGTCATTTCCTATAGTTGTTTATTTTCCAAATTTAATTTATACAGTTAGAAATTTAATTCATGAAATTTTTAATATTGATATAAACCAAAATCCACAAAAAGAATTTACTTTTAAAAATAGATTTGATGAACTTATAAATATTTTAATGTATATATCAGATATCTTAGATTTAAATATTCAAAATGTAAATTTTATTATATTAAATACTTGTATTCAAGAGTTAATAATTCCATTAATAAAATTACTAGTTAAAAAAGAGAAAAACTCAATATCAGAATTAATGGCTTTATATTGTATAATGCTAATTTTATTTATGATAAAAAATAAAAAAATATCAAATATAATCTCATTAATATTATTCAATGATACAATATCAAAAGATTTAATGGAAAAAATAAAATTAACAAGAACATTTGAATCATATGATCAAAAAGCAATAAAATTTATAAATTATATTATTAAAAATTTAAATATTGCTGATATTAATGATTATTATTGGACTTTAATTTCAGGATTTACTTCTGAATCTTGTGGTGTTGATTTAGTGACTGGAAAACAACAAGATAATGCAGCATTGATAATTTATGATTTGTATATGAATAATATTAGAAATAATAAATTTGAGAATGAAAAAATGGAAAAAAATGAATTATTGGAAACTATGAAAAATTTTTTTAATTCTAAAGATGATTCTTTTCTTTTAATTTTAAATTTATTTATTTATTGTGAATATGAAATTTATGGTAATTTTTTTGGGAAAAAAAGTGAAATAATTTTACATAATGAATTTAATGCTTTAAGAGAATGCTCATTATTTTCAAATATTAATTCAGAAAACAATACTTTTTCTTTATTTGATAAATTAAATGATTTATTGAGTTTACCAAATAAATTTAGTACTATAACAGATAATTTAATCTTAATTAATATCCAAAGATATATCTCTTATACTCAAGCAAATGTTATAAATGGAAATGATTTTATAAATAAAAATGTTTTCCCTAAACTTAAAAATAATTTTTCTCAAAGATTGAAAGAACTAAATAATATATTAAATGAATCAAAAGAAATCCATAATTTATCATATGACTTAACAATTGATGCTTATAATTTATACACTAAAACTGAAGAACAAAAAATTAATGATTTAATAACAATTCCATGGTTATTGGTTACTTTTGATTGTGCAAAAAAATTCAAAGATTATCCTAAATATTTATTACCAAATGAAACAGAAAATGATATTTTTATAAATGATTGTATGGTAATATATTATATATATGATATAATCAAAGAAGCAAATGAAAAATTTGATGATTTAATAAGAACTAATAATTTCCCTCTTTTAAAAGAAGATAAAAATTCCAAATATAAATTAGGGAAAATTTATTCAATAAAAGAAAAAGAAGAAACAATAAGTTGTATGTTAGAAAATTATAAAAACCCAGAATTAGCGAAAATGTGCGATATAATTTTATCAAATAATAATTTTTATTTAGGAGAATTAACTTCTGATAGCAGTAATTTAAATAATAACAATAATAATAATAGTAGTTCCATTAGTAATAATAGTAGTAATAGTACTAATAGTAATAATAGTAGTAATAATAATGAAAGAATTAAAATTATTAAAATAATTCCTTTAAGAAGAATTCTAATGAAACCAAGTAATAAATTTTCCACAGTTTTAGATATTTATGATAAAAATAATATTAATAATCCATCTAGTTATATGCATATAAATGGAAACAGTGAAGAAAATATTTTTAAAATTTACAATAAAATTGAAGAAGAAAAAAAAAATTCAATTGAAAATGAATTTAATTCAGTAAAAACTTTTTTAGAAAATATAAGTAAAGAAATATCAAATTAATTCAATAATTATATTTATATACTATAAGATTTTGATTAATTTTAAATTATATAAAAATTTTGATTTATAAAAATTAATTTTATTTAAAATAAATTTCTAATAATCTTAAAAATGCATAAAAAAGCATTATCAAATATACCAACAAAAACTCTTTCAATATTTAATCAAACTTTTTCAAATAATTTTACTTCAAGAAATGCAAGAAGAGAAAAACTATTCGAACCATTTTTTTCAAATACAACAACTTCAAATTTTTATACTGCAATGTCACCAAATCATAATTTTAATGAACCTTTAGAAAATTTATATCATAATTCATATTATCCTAGAACTTTAAGAAGTCCAAAATTTAAAAAAACTAATAATGCTTCTCTTCCAACTTTAACTCAAATTAATTTTCATAATGTTGTTTCAGAGCCAAAATATGATTTAGTTATAAAAAAATATAAAACAATTTATAATAATCAAGATGAAATGAATTATTTAGATGATAAATCAGAAACTGTTAATAATATTATATCTAACAATAAAATAACAGGTGATGAAAGTGAATTTATTAAAAAAGTTACTAAAAGAAATAAAAAAAAAGGATTAAAAATCGATTCTCAAAATGATGCTTTTTCTTCACCAAAAAATGCTTTAATGACTTTAAAAATAAATAAAGCTTTAATGGATAGAATGAATTGTGTAATGTCATCAAAACAATATGAATCATATAATAAATTATATAATAAAGTTCAATTTCATAAATTAGTAAGTAATATTATGCCGAAACCTCATGTTAAATTATTACAAATGAATAATGAAAATGAAAATAAATATGGTAATTTATTTAATAATGCTAATACATCAAATAAATCTATAAATGATATTTTAATTAGAAATGGTTTAATTAAAGGAACAAAATATTATTATTGTAAAACAATAGCTCAAAATAATAGAATACCAAACTCAAGAGTTCAAGCAACTTTTACTAAATATTTAAATTTAATTTATCTTTATGGAGGATTATCTAGTTCAGTTTTAAATGATTTTTGGACTTTTGATATCGCTACATGTAAATGGAAACAACAAACGTTAACAAATAGTAATATAGCATATAATTTTAAATATGGTCATAGTTCTGTTTTATATAATGATAATTTATATTTTTTTGGTGGAAATTTGAATGTAAATAAAATTAAATATCCTTTAGAAGATATTTTAATATTTAATTTAAGAAATAAAACTTTAAAAATAGCGAATTTTAAAAGAGAATTTGGAAGATTTGATAAAAAATATTTTAGAATACCATATAGAAGAAATCATATATGTGAAGTAATTGGTTGGAATATGGTTGTTCATGGTGGAATAGATATTGAAAAAGAATATTCAAATAAAAATGATGATATGTTTTTTTTACCTGATCAAATAAATACAAGTAAAAATGATAATAATGTTTTATGTGATTTTATGATGTTAGATTTAAATTCATTAAAATGGATAAAATTAGATGATATAAGATATAAAATTCGCTCAAAAGGAAAAAAAAAAATAAGAGAATTAAAAAGAGCATATCATTGTAGTTGTTTAGTATTAAACAATGATAATTTATTAAAAGGAATGAATTTAAATATTTTTCATAGTGAATTTACAAGAGACCAAAATGCAATTTTAAGTCCGAATGATCCAAATAAAAATAAACATGTTTTTGATCCTAAATATGAAGGAATATATATGTTTGGTGGTTTAGATGAAAATTTAAAACCAACTAATTCATTATATATTATACATATATTTAAAAATCCTTTAGTGTTATTTGAACCTAATTGTAAAGGAAATCCTCCATCTCCTAGATTTAGTTCAACTTTAAATTATTATAAAGGATTAAATTATATTGTTTTATATGGTGGAAAAAATTTAGATTATGTTTTTAATGATTTATTTATTTTAGATATTATGAATTTTAATTGGATTTCTGTTGATTTATATGGTTCTATTAATGAAAAAAGAGCTGAACATTGTAGTGAAATTATTGGAGATAAATTAATTATATTCGGTGGATGTAATGAAACTAATTTTTTAAATTCTAAAGTTTTTATTGTTGAATTAGATTTATTTAAAAATAAAAGATATAAAAAAATTCTTGATTTTGCAAAAGAAAATTTAAAAGTTGATTCTGGTGATAGAATTGCAAATATGGTAGTTGATAAAATTTCAAGAGGAGAAGATATTCCTAATGATATTTATCCATTTTTATCTATTGAAGACACTTCTGGATAAAACTTTTTGTTTATTCATTTGTTTTTAATTTTTTTTTATCTATAAAAATTAAATATATAAATTAACTATTTTTATTAAATGAAGTGTTTGAAATCATTTAAAAAGAGTTGAAAATTTCATAAATATAAAATGGACGCTCCTTCTCCTGGGAAAGATATGCAAGAAAAGAAATTTAATCTTGTTTTAAATGGAAAAAATTATAATTTAATTTTTTCATACACAAAAAATGATTTAATAATTAAATGCGAAGATTTAGATGAAAAAGAAATATATAGTCAATCACTTTCATATGAAACTATAACAAAAGATAATCGATATTTTTTAATGTGTGAAACTATATTTGATATAATGAATGAATTATCTGATTTGGCTTCTGATAATAAAGTTTCTATTTCAAAAAATACTTCTAATTTAATTGTAAATTTTCAACTATCAAGTCATAAATTTAAAGAAGCTATTTTTACATTATTTTATAAAGAAAAAATGAAAGTTGATGAAATTGGAATTTTAAATAAAAGAATAGAAGAACATAAAAAAGAAATTGAAGAACATAAAAAAGAAATTGAAGAACATAAAAAAGAAATTAAAGATCAAAAAAAAGAAATTGAAGAACATAAAAAAGAAATTGAAGAACAAAAAAAAGAAATTGAATATTTAAAACAAAGATTGATTAATATAGAAAAATGGAAAAATGAAATCATTGAAAATAAAACCACAAATATAATAAAAGAGAATATAATAATCGATAGTAAAATAATTACCCAAAAAGAGCAAATTAATTTTATTGAAAAATCAATTTTAAGAAGTGAGATGTTAAAAGGTAAAAAAATAACATTTAATTTAATATATCAGGCATCAAGAGATGGAGATTCTATACAAAATTTTTATGATAAATGTAATGGAATTGCACATGTTTTATTGATTCTGAGAACTGATAAATCTTTTATTTTTGGAGGATATACTGATCTAGCTTTTATTTTTCATAGTTCTGGGGCCACAGAATATCAAGATAATAATGCGTTTGTATTTTCAATGGATAAAAAAAAAATTTATCCAGTAAAAAAAGGAAGAAAATCTACTAGATGTTGTTATTGTTGTTGTCCTCAGTTTAGTAAAAATACAATTCACATAGAGGATAAATTTTTAAATAGAAGTGATAATTCATGTTGTACTGCAAATGAAGGATATTATGATGGTTTCAGTAGAGATTATGAATTAAATGATGGAGTAGAGACTTTTAAAATCAGTGAACTAGAAGTTTTTCAAATTTCCTTTTTTAATTAAAAGTTATAAATTAAGACTAATTAAATTATATATTAAGTAAAAAAAATTAATATTATTATTAAACAATATTAAATTTATTTTCTATTAAAAATTAATAATCAAAAGGTAAGAGATATTGTCCCATTTTTTTAACTTCATCTTTAATCCATAAAGGAAATTGAACTTTACTCATTTTTTCAACAATTTTTTCATCATTTAATTCTTTTTCTTCCGAATTTAATAATATATTTAAAATACTATGTTTATCATCAACAGCCATTAAATCATTATATAAAACACATAATAAAGCGCAACTAGCTTCAAAAATAGCTCTTGGACCTTCAATCATATAAATATCCCATATTCTCATTACAACATCGATATTAAAGCATTTAGCAAAAATTGTTTTATTCCAAATAATAAAATATTCTTCAGGTAAAATATTATTTAATTCAAAGAAACTACATAATTCAGGTAAATTAAAAAGAAAAATTTGTTTGAAAATTTGACAATTTTTTTTAATTAATTCATCATTATTAATATAATAGCAAATAATATTTGGATTTAATAGAATATTTAATATTGAAACATAAGTTTGAACTTTTTTCATATTTATTAATAAAATACCAATTAAATATGAAATTTCTTTTTGAATACCAATATCTGGTCTACATGAAACAAAAGCAGAAAAAATTTCATAAAAATCTTCAGTTAAAGGAGAATTTTCTTTAAAAAGACCTAAATACTTAAATGGTAATTTAATTTCTTTTTTTATTTTATTTGGTAAATTTAATTTTTCAGATTTTTCATATTCTATATTAAAAAAATCTTCAGTTATATTAAATTTATTACCTAAACATTTTAACCAAACTTTTCCTCTTAATTTTTCAGTCACTCCACTATAAAAATATTTTTTTATTTGATTTTTATATTGAGAATATATAAAAATATTTTGACAAAAATCATTAAAATAATTTTCTTTTGAAATATCTCTTCTTTTAAAAAAACTTTTTCTAATCGATGAAAATTTACCTGAAAAAAAACCTCCTATTTCACTTATTACACTTCTATTATTTTCGTCTTCTTCATCAAAAGTTTTTTGTATATTAAATATATTTTGAAAAGTTGTTGTTGTCTGAATTATTTTATGAGTATTTGAAAGAGGATTTATTTGATTTTTATTTTGAGATTGAGTTAAATTTAATGAAGAATTTGATTTTGAAACTATTTTTCTTTCTTCTCTTTTATTTATATATGAATTTGATTTATTTATTTTTTTAAATATTGGACTTTCTTCATTTTGATTTTCAATTTCTTGATGTATTTCATTATTGTTTTCTGGTTGTTTTAATATATTTAAATTATTATTATTATCATTTAATTCTTGTTCGTTGTTTTTAAGTTTTAATTCTGTTTTTGAATTATCTTTATTAAAATTAAAAGATTGCCTTGAATTATTAATTGGAGTTTTTGAATTATTATAATTTTTTTCGGTATTCTTATTATTTAAATTTTTATTAATAGAAGAATTTAAATTTGTTGTACTATTATTATTTCCTAATGTATTATTATTTGAACTTGGATTTGAATTATTACTTATTCCACTTGAATTTGTATTAGTATAATTTGAATTATAAATATTATTATTCGTAGTATTTGATGTATTTATTATTTCATTACTACTATTACTATTATGTGTATCATTTCTTTTTGTTGATTTATCTATTTCATTTTTAAGTGATGGTGTTGAATTATTATCATTATTAATAATATTATTATCTTTGTTTGTTAATTTAGGCATTGATATTTTTTTCTTTATTGAAGATGTATTATTTGTTTTTATTATATTTTTCTTATCAATTTTTACATCTTTTACTAATTTTTTTTCTCCATTTATCATATAATAAAAAAATGTTAATCTATTATCGTTTAAAACTATTTTTATGTATTTATCAATATTATTTTCTAATTCAATAACTTTACCTTCATTTCCAAGTCCAGTATTTTTTCCTATAATATATAAAAATCTATTATCAGTAACTAATAATAAACTATAAGCAGAAACAATTAAATTAACAATTTTTGCATTTTTGTTATTAATATAATCAAAAACTAATTCTTTAGGATGAAAAATTTTTTTATTATCAGTATATAAATCTAATTGATGAAATTGATTATCTCCAAATCCAAAAACTTTATTATTATTTAATAGCAAAACTGAAAAGTTTAATCCACAAGAAACAAATTTAACTCCTTCATTAATAATTTCTTTATCATTAATTAATAATTTACTAGGACAATTAACAAATTTATTATTATCATCACCAATACCACATTGTCCAAAAGAGTTATCTCCCCAAGTGAAAACAATATTATCTTTATTATTATCATTTTTATTATCTTTACTATTTTGTTTACTTAAATCTCTAATAATTCCAAATGCAATGGAATGATTATTTCCAGTACAAACATCAATAATTCTATAATTTAATAAATCTTTAATCATAATTGCTTCTCCAGTTTCTTTTATTTTTTCATTTTCATTTAAACCTAATTGACCTAAATTATTATCTCCAATTGAGAATAACATTCCAGCGTGAGTTAAGAATAAAGCATGAGAATTACCACAAGATACTTTAACAATATATTTCTTTGATAAATTACCTGTTAATCTTATTGCATTTTTTAATGTTAATTTCTCATATGTTAAATTATCTTCATTTACTATTGTATGTGTTTCTCCATTATTTTTAACATAAAATATATTATAATTATTAAAAGATATACTTGATGTTGTTGGTATGGTCTTATCTGTTTGAATTTCATCAATTTTAGAATTTGAGTATTTATAATATTTGTTGTTTTTAAATATTACAAATTCTGGATTTATTATGCTTTGATAAAATGAATCAAATGGACGTATTATTATGTTTGAATTTGTTTTTTGATATGTTTTTAAAAGGTTATATTCGTTTATTATATCTATTTTATCCATTTGAGATATTATTATTAATTTAAAATTATTTTTTTATTTTTTTTTTTGTTTATACATTTTTTTATTGTTCAATTTTTTTAATGAACTTAAAAAAAGATAATGAAGATTTGTTTCATTGTTACTTTAGGATAAATCATAAAAATAAAAATGAATTAATGCCATCTAAATTAATATCAAAAATTCAAAATTATCTATTATTTTCTCTAGGAGATAATGATTTAAATAAAAGTAATTTAATAATAAACAATTTTTTAAATAAAATATTATATTCAAAGGGGAATACTTTTTTTTCAATAACAAACAACTTAACATTTACATTTGATAGAGCAAATTTAGATATAAGAAAAAAAAGTGATAAATATATAGAAGATTTATTACAAAATAAAAGGGAAATTTATTCATCAGAAATATTAACATTATCATTAGATATGATTAAAAAAATAGGAACAATATTTTTTTATGGTTGTACAAAATTATCTTTATATAAAATTAAAGATGAAGATGGGTTAAAAAATAATGTTTCTGCTGCAAGAACTTCAGAAATAAATGTGATAAATGATTATAATCAATATTGTTATGATCATGATATAGAACCTGGTCAAATTTCTAAAGAAACATTTTGGGATTTAAAATTTAAAAAATATAATTATATAATTCCACCTGAATATATTTTTTTAGAAAATTTATTTAATCATATTAATACTATTTCAATTGATTTTAATTGGGGAGAAACTTTCACTGAAGAAGATTTATCTTTATTAATTGTAATAATGATAAATAAAAATTATATTTTTACTAATTTAAAAGGATTTAATATAGAATTCAAAAATTATTCTTTATTACAACAATTATATGAAATTTATGAGGATAAATTAAAAGAAAATGAATTAAAATTAGGAAATCTTTTAAATTTTACAAATTATGATTTAGAATTAAAAAATGAAAAATTAAGACAATGGACTTTTGAAAATGATTTTATAAGAGCAATAGACAAATTTGTAATTGACTATAATTCTTTAAATATACAAATAAAAACTTGTTCTACTAGAAAATCTTTAGAAAATTTTGATTTAAATGAAAGTGTTAATTCTACCACAAGAGATAATTCTAATGAAGATATTCAAAGTTCTTATATTAATTTCAATCATTTTATAAAAAAATCTGAATCTAAAAGTGAAAAAAGTTTTAGTGCTATTCTTACAAAATTTAAAACTACAATTGAAGCAATGATTTTTTTTTTTGGAATTATTCCTAAAATGAATAATTTATCTAGTTTATCTATTTCTTTTTCTGATAATTATAAAAGAGAATTTTTTTGTCTGATGAAAATGAATTATGACTTTAAAGAATTAGTTAATTTTCATTTTTTAGATATATTTTATCAATTAAAAAAATATGAAAATCTTTGTATCAATTTTAATAGTTTAGATTATTTTTCTTTTGGAAAAATTATTGGATTAATTGAATCATGGAAAAAATTAAAAACATTAAAAATTTCCTTTTTTTCAGGAGATTTGACTTATATAACTCCTTCTTTATATAAATTATCTCTAAATTTAGAAGATGATAAATGTTATAAAACTTCAGAAATGAAACAAAAAAATCATAAAGAAATATATAAAATAATTCTTGAAGAAATTTTAGAAAAATTTGAACAAAATTTAACAAATTTTTTTATTTTATTTCAAACTAAAAGAGATCTTGAAGAAATTTCAATATATTTAGATATTCCAGGAGTAATTTTATCTGAAGCTAATTATATGATGACAATAAATAAATTTATTCTAAACTTTTTATTGAATTTTGATGGTGATAATAAAAATATAAAAATATTAAAAATTCTATCTCCTTACACAAGATTTGATAGTAGAACTAATCCTTCAATTGAAGAATTATTTGATGAAATTGATTATCAAAAAAATAATAGTAAACTTCAAAAATTAAGTTTACAATTTCAATTTTATCAAATAAAAAATATTTCTCGTTTAATGACAACCAATTTAATAAGTCTTTCAATTGGTGAATTAGATGAAATTTCTTTTATTCATTTAATTAATTATATTTCTTCTATTAATTTTATTTTAAAATCAAATCTCAATTTAATTTCAATTAAATTATTATCAATGATTTCTAATTTTAAAAAGCTTAAATCTACTTTAAGAAGATTATTCACAATTTCTATTAATTCTTTAAAAGAAATAGATTTATTAACAAATTTCTATTTAGAAGAAGAAAATGATTTTATTGAATTTGTTAGCTTAATTAATTATTGTTTTATTGGAAAATTTTATCTCGAAATAAATTCTGAACAATATAAACCTATAGATAGAGAAAAATTTAAAAAAGGTTTACGATATTTTCAAATGAAAGATAATATAAATTTTATAATATTAAGAAGAATTTTTAAAGGGAAAAATAAAATTATAAAAGAATGTTTATCTTTTCTATATCCTATAGAAAATATAAATTTAGTTAATTTATAATATATTTTAAATCTATGTTTAAAATTCAAAAAGTATTTTAATTAAATAGAAAATTTTTTTAATTATTAATAAAAAATATTATTACATATCAATGAAAGAAAATGATTTAAATTTAACAGAAGTAAATTTTAAAACCAAAACTCATTATGAATTAGTAAATTTAAATACAACATCGGATGATGGATTAATAATAAATAAGAATAAAAAAGAAAATTATTTAAATTTAAGTTCAATTATCTCAATTGATAATTTTAGACAAAGATTTTTAGGTTTATTTGTTGATAAATCAAAAAAAAACGGCAAAGATAATGAAGATTTATTTATAGATAATCAAATTAAATCAGAAAAAATTGATTTTGAAAGAGAATATAGAAACCAAGTTGAAAGAACAATTTCTCATTCATATCCTTCATTTGGTTTTATGGGATTAAATCCTTTTTAAATTCAAAAATATTATCATATTGAATTAATTTTAATTATTTATTAAAATATATATTTTTCATAAATTTATTTAAATTAAAAATCCAATTTTTATTTATAAATTAAATAAATATAATTAAAAATAAAAAAGTAAATAATATATTTAATTAACCAGTAATTATTACATGAAAAAATAAATAAAAAAATCTTGATTGAATATTTTCTTGAAATTAACTAAAAAAGTAATAAAATGGGTTGTACCATAAATAAAGAAAATATTGAATCAGAAATGTTAATATTACAACTAAAAAAAATGAAAATAAAAGATGAAAGAGAAGCAATGTTAAAGTTATATGAAAATATAACTGGTGAAAAATGTATTAGACCAAAAATTCCTGATTATATAGATCATAAAGCAATGAAAGAAATGAAAAATTCTAAAAAAAATTTAGAAAAAAAATCCAAAATAAAAAAAGAAAGTTCGTCTTCAACAAGAAATGATTCAAAAAAATCTAGTTAATTAATGATAGGTCTTAATGCTTAAAATGTGAATATAAGTTTACATTTTTTATTTTGATACTTTTATTATTTACATTCTAATCAGTTTGATTTTCTTAAAAAACTTGAAGGTTATTACTTTCTATAAATAGGAATAATAAATTTTATAATGTATATAATACAATAGTTTGTTTAAATTTTTTTTATAATTTTATTATTAAATTTTAAAGAATATAAGATCATTTTTCTCAAATAAAAAATAAACTGGAAAAAGTAAAAAAATAAAATTTAAAAAAAAATTATCCAAAAAATGGACATAATACCATTTTTAAATATACCTCAATCCCATTCAGATTCAATAAGTTCACTAGCTTTTAGTAATTATAATTTTGGAAATGAAAATATTTTATTAGCATCAGCTAGTAATGATAAAACAGTAAATATATATAATATATCAAAAACAGATAAAACAGTTTCTTCATTTTTTTCATATAAATACCATTTAATGGGAATAAATAAAGTAACTTTTAATAATAAAAATACTTTATTATTAAGTGGAGGTAATGATTTTCAATTAAATGTTATTGACTTAAATAGTTTAAGTTTATTAAGAAATTTTAGAACTAATTCAGTAATAACTTCAATAGATATAAATTATGCAAGTAATATTATTGCAGTTGGAACATATGATAATAGTATTTTATTATTTGATTTAAGAAGCAGAAATTTAATTGTTAAAATGATAAGCCATAGTGAACCAATAACTTGTGTTAAATTTTCAAATGATTCTACTGTTGTTTTTTCTACAAGTTATGATTCTTTTTGTAGAATTTGGGATATTTTTAAATTTAATTGTTTAAAAACTATAAATTTAGAAAATTCACCTTCTTTGAATTCTATTAATTTACTACCAAATGAAAATTATATTTTATTAAGTGCTTTCAATGATAATTTGGAAATTATGGATATTGTTAAGGAAGAAGAAATTAAAAAATTTACTGGATGTTCTCATAAAAATTATTTAATTGATACTTGTTTATATAAAAATAGTAAAAATGATAAATTTTATATTTTAAGTGGAGATGAAGAAGGAAATTTTTGTTCTTGGGATGTAAAAGATAAAAATTCCAATTGTAAAAAAGTTCGTATATGTAATAAAGAGGAAGAACATAATAAATTAATTTCTAATACAATGGATGTTTATAATGATTATGATAACAGTGACAATAGTTTAATTGCTTGTTCTGTTTACAATGAAAGTTGCCATTCTATCTTTATTTTTGAAGAAAATAATAAAAATGAAGATATTGAAATGAAAAATAATTAATCAATCAGTATTTATAAAATATGAAATGTCTTAATAAATAAAATAATATAATTAATATATATATTTTTATTATTAAAAAATAATAGAAAATGAAATTATCAGAAATAGAAACTTTAAGTTCTAATTCATCTTTTTCAAATTCAAAGTTAATGGTACAATCAAATTCTTCTATTGCTCTTCAACATTATACTCATATTATTTCTAATGAAGAAAAAATAAAAAAAGAAATTGAAGAAATGGAAAATAAAAAAAACGAAGAAATAAAACTAAATTTCCAACAAACTAATTCTGATAATACTGTTTTAATTGAAAATGGAATGAATAAAGAAATTTATGAAAGATTAAAAAATGAAAACATAAATTTTATTCAAACTCTCCTTCGTTTAAAGCAAAAAATGATAAATGAACAAAATATAAATAAAACTCCTGAAAAAGGAGATTTAGATTATAATAAATATTTAAATAAAAGTTCAACAGAACATAAAACTTTTATAAGGAATTCAAATATTAAAAAATATCCTACTGTAATTGCTCCTTTAAATCCTATATTAAAAAAGAAAGAAAATCCAATTAAAATAATTGCTTTGAAAAAAACTTTTGTTAAAAATGACAAAAAAGAAAAAGAAAAAAAAAATGATAATAATAATATTCCAAATAAAACCAATAATAATAGTAATCTTAATAGCATTAATTTTAATACAAAAATAAAAAATTTACCTAAAAAATCAAATTCATTAAAAAATTCTATTAATTCTATGAATGAAAACATGTTTGGAATTAATGAACAAAAAAATGAAAATAGTAAAAAAATGCTTAAACAAAGAACTTTAAGTGGAGTTCCAAATAAAAAACAAATAGAAAAAATAAGTAAATTTATTAGAATTAATAATAAAAGAAATAAAACCTTAAGAGAAAGTCAAAATAAATATATAAGTTTAAGTCATAATTCAACAGGATTAACAAATCCAATAAATGAAATTCCTTCTGCAGTAATAAATTTATTTGATGATTGAAATAAATATAATAATGTTATTTCAATATAAATTTCCAAATATTTGTATCTATATATATACAAATATTTCATACATTAAAAAAATAAGATATAAAAAATTTTATAATATCTTTAAAAAACATTTTATTATAAAATAATTAACAAAAATATGTCAAAAAAACTTTAAAAACAGAAGAAAAAAAACAAAAAATAAACTTTGAAAACACCACAAAAAAACTGAAAAAGCGAATAATCCCATATGACCCAAAATCAAAAAAAAAATAAAAAAAAAATTAAATTTTCCCATCTTTTCTTTTCTTAGGAGGAGTCATAGGTCTATTAGCTCCAAAACCTTTACTTTTGGTAATAGGTTTGAGAATTTTAAAGGAGCAAACTAATCCTTCTTCAATCATCATCATAGCACCAGCATTATCGAATTCTCCGCAATAATTAGGAGCACTAAAAATAGTGACTAATTGACGATTAGCAAAAAATTCATATCCATTTTCAACTACTTGATGAGCTCTACAAATTAAATCTAAATCATGTTTATCTAAAAAAGTTTCAACGATTTGAGGTGAAAAAGTAACTGAAACTCCTCTTTCATTTTCTCCCCATCCATTTGCATTTTTATCAGGATCACTCCATAATAAATCACATAATAATCCATCATCTGGAATTTCTGTTGGCCGAACTATTTTTTTCAATTGCTCTAATGTCATTAAATCTGGGGATAAACCACCATGCATACATAATATTTTATCATCTATCATTGCTGCTATTGGTAATGAATTAAAACAATCTGAAAATAATTTCCATAATTTTACACTATATCTTCTTTTGCATTCATCGAAAAAACCATATATTTTATTTATATTTTCACTTTCATGATTACCTCTTAACATAAAAAAATTTTCATTATATTTTATTTTATATGCAAAAAGTAAAGATATTGTTTCTATTGAATTTTTTCCTCTATCTACATAATCTCCTAAAAAAAGATAATTTCCTTTTGGTGGTTCTCCACCGTAATTAAATAATCTTAATAAATCATAAAATTGACCATGAGTGTCTCCACATATATTTATTGGAGAATCTAATTCTATAAATACTGGCTGATCCATAAATATTGCTTTTGCTTTTAATATTAACCAACGAATTTCTGCTTCTGATAAATCTACTTCTTGGTTTGGTTTATAATTTTTTGCTTGAAGAAGCTTAAATATTATTTCATCCACATCGTATTCTTTATGTTTATGATTGTGATGTTCCATTTTGTTATTTTTTTGTTTTTTTTTTGTTTATTTTTTATTTTTTATTTTTATTGTTTTTTTAAAGGTTTATTATATTTTAAAAGATAATTTTTTAATTGGGAATTTTATTTTACATCAAATATTTTAATTGAATTTTATAATTTTTCTCTTTTTTTTTCAACCTATATATAATTGAATAATTATCTATATCCAATTTTTATCATATTTATCATCTAAACCCTCTAAACCTTCATTGAGGTTTTATAACCTTTAAAAATTTTTAATAACATAAATAATAATATTAGATTAATCATAATGTTTATTAGATATTGATTCATTTACTTATTCTGGCTAAACAATTGTTTAATATTTCCTCTTATTTCATATAATTTATTTAAATTATTAATATTATAAAGAGTTTTTGGGTCTTTGAAACAATATTTTTTATTATTTTTATATGTTTATTTTGAGTTAAAAGTAATTAATTCTATTATTGATTTATAAATATTATCAACATATTTAAGTTCAATTCAAATTGGTCTCTTCAAAATGATTTTTTTATTTATATATTCTATAAATAATTTTTTAATTGATTTCATAGTCTCAAATTTCATTTTGACTATTAAACCAAGATAAAAACAAATAATACTATTTTTGACATTTTAATAAATAAAAAGCATATTAATAAAAAAAATTGTATACAATAATAAATTATTAAAAATTTAAAAAAACATAAAAATTAAAATTTTTATTATTAAAATTTGGTTTTACTTTTATGGAAAATCAATGCACATTGAGAACCAACACCTCTAATTTCAGCTTTTTCAAAATTATAATATTTATGATTATCAATTAATTCTCTAACTTCAGGGTCATCCGAAGGTCTTGAAAAACCAACATTTACTCTTCCTCCAAGTTGAAGACTTGCAGAAAGAACTCCAATATAATCTTTCACATCTATTGGTTCTAAACCATATATATCTATTCTATTAAAAATATTCATTTCTCCGTCTTTTAATTTTTCCAATTGTTCTCTTAATGAAATTGTAACTGAAATTTCAAATGGATCATTTTCTGCCATTTTTTAATTAAAAATTAAAATAATTTCAATAAAAATATATAATAAAGGAATGTTTAGCTCAATAAATTAGGAGAATATGAAATTAACAAAATATTAAAACCTATTTTAATAAAGATTTTAATCTTTATTATTTGATTTAGAAATATTGTTTGCTATTAATTTTATTTTTAAAAAGAAAGAAAAATATTGAAAAAAAAACATTTAAAACAATTTAAGAAAAAAAAATTTTTTACCCAAAAAAAAATCCTTTTATTTATTAAAAGTAATTCTTTTCCATAAATTAACAATTAAACTAGCCATAATAGCACTTCTTAATTTACTTTTTTTCTTAAATTCAATATAATCTTCTTTAAAAGCCAAATTCCCTTTAGAATTAATATTTTGAGTAAGCCAAGGATGTTTTAAAATATCTTCAGTACTTAATCTATTTTCAGGTTTAACAACAAGTAATTTTCTAATTAAATCTTTAGCATTGTCACTAACATTATCCCAATAAGGACTATGAAATTCAAATTCAGCAGTTTTAATATAATTAAATAAAGTACTATTATCATCAGCATAAAAAGGAGGAAAACCACATAACATAACATATAATATAACACCAAGAGACCAACAATCAACTTTATTATCATAACCTTTACTTTCAATTATTTCAGGAGCCACGTATGAAGGAGTTCCACAAGCAGTAAATAATTGTTCTTGTGCTTTTGGTATTAAAAATTTAGCAAAACCAAAATCACTTACTTTAATCATTGCATTTTCTTCATTTGATGAATATAATAAATTTTCTGGTTTTAAATCTCTATGAACAATTCCTAATTTATGACAGTATCTAACAGCATCAACTATAGGTCTAAAAGCTTCTGCTGCTTGTTTTTCAGTATAATGTTCATATTCAACTATTTTATCAAATAATTCTCCTCCATTCATTAATTCCATAACTATGAAAACCACTCCATGACATTCATAATATTCATATACTCTTACTATATTTGGATGATCTATTATTGACATTATTTTTAATTCATTATATAATGATTCTAATTCATTTTCTCCCATTTGAGATTTATCTATTATTTTTATTGCATATGTTTCTCCTGAATCACGTTTTATTCCCTTTCTTACTATTGCTGATGCTCCTTCACCTAATACGGTGTCTTGCTCAATTATATAAAAGTCTTCTATTAAACCTTCTCGGTAGAGTTTACTTTTTTTTTCCATTTTTTTATGGAGTTTTTTAAAATTTTTTTTTATTTTTATTCATATATTTAAACATAAAAAATAATCAATATTTAAATAATTAATTATTTGAATTACTTTTAATAGCATTAAGATCAATTTTTGCTTCTTTAATTAAATTATCAACTGTTAAAGGAGTTATTTTAGGTTTATCATTTTCAATTGAAAATCTTTCAAAAACTCCCATTGCATCTTGGATATATCCATCAATATTTTTTAAATGTTCATCAATAATTTCATCAAATTCTTCATCCCTAACAATATATTCTGTTTCTATTTTTTCTTTAACTCCTATTAAATATAACATATGTTCTAAATGAACTTTTTTAGTCCAAAAAATTTCTTGTCTTAATCTATTATTTTTTAATATCATTTCTTTCTCAGAATATAATTTATGATATGTTAAAATCATATCTTTAACAAAATTTAATTGATAACATATTCTTAATAATTTTTCACCTTCTTCAGTAAATTTATCATCAACTTCTTTAAACATTTTTTGAAATTCTTTTAAAACAACATCTCTTAATTTATTAGCTATTAATTGATTAGATTTTTGAGTTTCAGATATTTTACTATTTAAATCATTTGTAATTTTATTAAATTGAAAATTAATTTCACTATACACTTTATTTTCTTTTTCTATTGGTTTTGAATTACCAAATAAATTACTAATAATATCTAATTTAAGATGTTTTTCATTCCCATAAAATCTACAAAAAGAACAAATGCCTTTATTACAATCTTGACAGAAAAAATCAATTAATTCTTTTTTTTGATGAATAGGATTATCACATTCACCAGGTAAATTTAAATATGTTTTTAATTCACATTTATTAATATCAATATTACTAAAATGAACTTGACTTTGATGATATTCAATATGACATTTTGGACATAAATAATTTTCACTTAAATTACAATAATATAAATTTTTAGTTTGATTTGGAAGAGGTTCAGTACCAGGTTCATTTAATTTACAATTAACTCCACTGCAACTAATGATTTGAGGTTGAAAATCACCATTTTTAATTTTAATTAAATATAATAATTGTATATTTTCTAATTTTAAAATTTTATATCTTTTAGTTTTATCATTTCTAATATAAACTATAGTATCATATTTATCTAAATAATCCTCTGGTAAATCTCCATCATCATCTCCTTTAAAAATAATTAATGATTCTCCTATTATAAATTTACATAAATATATATCATGAATTTCTGTGTCATTTGATGGAAGAGGTGGTGAAACATTTATTTCATTTTCTATTTTTTCTAAACCTTTTGTTCTTAACCTAAACACTAAATCTTCAAATTTTTTATCATCTGGTGTTTCAGATGAATACCATCCATATGATGTTACTTCATTCATTTCTCTTTTTTCAAAATTTAATGATATATATTGGTTTTTTAAAGAATATACATTATCTATTTCATATATTTTTTGATCAGAGTTATTTGTTTTTTGAGTTATGTCATTAAATATTGTGTTAAAGTGAAATTGAACTTCTTTAAATTCTTGTGATTTTGGATCTATTGGAGTATTTTTTTCTTCATTATATATCTGTTGATTTATTCTTTCGTTTAATCTATCATACATTTTTTAAATTTAATTTTACAAATTTAAAAAATTTTATCATTTTTTTGTTTAATTATATTTATATTTAATATATTATATTAACAAATAATTCAATATTTACATTTCTTTATTCCTGACATAATGATTAATCACTTTTTAATTTTATTAAATTAGATTTTATATTTCCTCCCCACCTAAATTAATAATAATATATTTTTCAATTTAATCTTTTTCATTATAAATTAAAGGCATATTAATTTTCAACCTTCTTTTTTTTAATTGATTCTCATTTATTCTAACTTCATATAATCAAAATTTTAATTAATAATATAATGAATATCTCAGAAGAAAAACTAAATCCTCCTATAATTGAAATTTCTTTTTCATTTTGATTCTTTTATTTTTTCTTTCAAGAAAATATTATATTTATTATGAATATGAACATAGACTTCAATGTCTTTTTTCTTTTACCATATTTGATACCATAATCATTCACTAATTGAAAATAACATTTTTCACATTGACCAATTGAATATTATTTAAATCTATTCCTCAATAAACATATATTAAAGTATGGATAAATGATTTCTTTTTTCAATAAACATATTTGATTTTATTATAAAAAATTCTTTTAAATAAAATAGCTTAAATATTTCATATTTTCAAATTCTCTTGATGTATTTCTTTTGATAGTTGGCTCACTCTCAATATATTTTTATTTTGAATTTTTTAAATGTTTTTATGATTATTTTTTTCATTTAAATATGTTTTGTTAAGTCACACTAGAAAATATTTGTTGAATTCTGCTTAAACCATAAAAATTTAGTGAGATTATCTGAAATATTCAATGAAAAAGTAAGATATACAATGGTTCTTTTTTTAAATATTTCAGAAGAATATTATTATATTATTTAATTTATAATTATTAGATTGAGGATTTTGATTTAATTTATACCTTCAAGTCTATGATTAAATAATAATTAAATTCTTGAATGGTAAATTTTAATGACTGAATTTGATTTGTCATTTTAATTGATTTTTTTCCGATAAATTATTAGTTATAAATTCCTCCATTAATTTTATTCAAAGTTAAATATAATTATTAATCTATTATCTTGTAAAGTTTTAAATACATTTGAAGTCACTGAATTCTATGATTTAATTCTTCAGTAACAGAAATAATATTTTTTTATATGAATATAATAATTCTTATTTCAGCAAAACAATTATCTTTTTCAATTAAAAAACATTCATAAATCCTTTAATAGTTTCTAACCTATGATTATAAATTTCATTTAATTTTTTCTTTAACAATAATTATAAAATATGAAAACTGAATTTTCAACTATTTTAGAATTAAATTAATAAAATCAATAATTAATCTATTAATAGGAATTTCTTTTACATTTTTATTATGATGACCTAAAGTTTATCAAGTAGATAATTAATTCCTTTATTCCTTAAATCATTTCATAATTTTTATAAACTTTAAGAACAATAAATATCCCCATAAGAAGAATTCTTGGAATTATATTATAAACATTATTTTTCCATACAAATATACATTTAATTAAATTTCCATTATTTAATAATTTAATTGCAATAAATATTACTTGATTTAAATATTTAAAAAAAATAACTTAAATAATTAAATAATAAAAAATATGGAAAGAAGTCCAATTTTTTTAACAAAAGCAGAGATAAATGAATCAAAAAGTGAATTGAAAAGTGAAGTAATAAATGATACTACAGATAGAATGGAAATGAATTCAGATTTACAAATAGAAGAATTAAAAGAAAATAAAGAAAAAGAAAAAGAAAAAGAAATAATAAAAGAAGAAGAAAATGAAAATGAAAAACCTCAAAAAATTGAATCAACGTTTTTAACAGAACCTTTAGAAGAAAAAAGAATAAAAGATAATGAAACAAAGGAAGAAGAAGCAAATGTAGGTGTTGAAATAAAAGATGAGGAAAAAAAGGAAAAAGTAGGGAAATATTACTTTCCAATGATTATAACAAAGGTAAAAAAAGAAGATTATAATTCAATATCATTTTTATTAAAACATCCACCTAAGCCAATAGATACTTCAAAAAAAATAAATTTTAAAACAAATCCAGGTTTATATAGAGGTCCAGTTAAATTACCTGAAAAACCAAAAAGAGATTTATCTCCTTTAAATGATTTAATGGTATATATTAATGAAATGTTTCATATGCCTGCTTCTTCTAGATCTATTAGTCTTCCTTATGATAATTTTAGAGAAAGATTAAAACATCAATTTTTTTCGAGAAATCATAAATATTTTGGTAATTTTAAATTTCCTCCTAAATCTATTGTTCATCATAAATTTAATGAAAATTATAAGGAAGAACAAATTTTTGTTAAAGCTAGGAATATTGCTATTGAAAAATTACCAAAAATTAATAAAAATCAATTTCATTTTTCTACTCAAAGTAATGTTCCTAAAGGGGCTGTTAAAGACTATAATATTAATAATCCTTATTGAGTATTTTTGTGATTTTTTTAATTTATAGAAAAAAGTATTTTATTTATGTTTTTACATTTAATTTTTGAAAATTAAATATTTTCATTTTGTATAATTAATACAATAGAAATTTTCTTAAAAATGAAAAGTTTTAAAAAAGTTTAAGAATATAATTTAAAATATAATGTTTTTTTGAAAATTGATAAAAAAATAGTATTTAATCCTTTTAAGTAACAAAAACCTAAAAATTTGAGAACAGATAAAAGTTTGAAATTCATAATAAAAGTAGATTAATTTCATTAAAATAAATATATCCTTGAAAAAGTAAAAATCAAAAAGAGCTCAAAAATCATAATTTAAAGAAAAAACTAAGAATTAATTAAAATTTCAATTGATCATCATAATTAAATCAATCAACCAAATAATCCAAAATACAAAGAATAATCTTAAAAATGTTGCAACTATAGAACAGTTGTCAATATAAATACACTACAAATTCATACTTTAAAAGGTAAAACAACTAAATTATACTTAGTTTTATATTTAATTTAAAATAATCATTATCACTTTCAAATCAAGAATAATATTTAAATTTATTTATTTTTTTGTGTCTTTTGATTGAGATTTTAGAATTAAAAAAAAATAAAATGAATTCATGATTTTTTAAAAATCAAAAACCTAAGAATAAATAACATATTTTAGACATTATAATATTCTTCAAAAATTTCTTTCCATTCAGATTGAATTAAATATAGAAGTACATCAAATAAAAATACTTCCAATGATTTCAATGTATTGAATTTATTTAGTAAATATGTTAATAAACTCATCAAAAAAAAAAATAAAACTTCAATAAAAAAAATTATAAAAAAAATTCAAAAAAAATATAAATATAATTTATAAAATATAAATCTATTTAAAAAAAAAAGGAATGAAAAACTATTTTGACTTCAAAGGCCAAGTAGCAATAGTAACAGGATGTTCAACAGGACTAGGAGTTCAAATGGCGAAAGCCTTGGCTAGCCAAGGTTGTAACATAGTAGGAATAGCACGTAGAGAAGATTTACTAAATCAAGTATGTGAAGACATAAAAAAAGAATATAAAGTAGAAGCACTTCCAATGAAATGTAACATAACAGATACAAACAATATAAAAGAAATAGTGAAGAAAACATATGATCATTTTAAAAGAATTGATATATTAATAAACAATGCAGGAGTAGGTGAAGTGAAACCAGCAGAGAAAATAACAGATGAGCAATTTGAAAAGGAAATAAATATAGATTTAACAGGAGTATTTAAATGTTCAAGAGAAGTTGCAAATATATCAATGATACCATTAAAATATGGTCGAATAATAAATATATCATCAATGTATGGTTTAGTTGGTAATAAAGCTGCTCCTTGTTCTCCATATCATGCAGCTAAAGGAGGTGTAGTTAATTTAACTAGAGCTTTAGCTGCTGAATGGGCAAAATATAATATTACTGTTAATTGCATTTGCCCTTGGTTATTTTTGGACTCCTCTTACTAAAGATATTTTGGAATCTGATTCTTTTAAACAATATGCTAAAAATGCTATTCCTCTTGAAAGATATGGTGAAGTTGGAGAATTAGATACAACTACTTTGTTTCTTGCTTCTAAAGCTAGCTCTTATGTCACTGGAGTCTCTATTCCTGTTGATGGAGGATATACTTGTGTTTAGAAATTATTATCATTTTGTTTTTTTATTATTTTTTTTTAGGAGTATTTTTGAATTAATTATTATTTATTTTGTTTAAATTAAGGCTTATTTGTAAAAAAGGGTAGATAAAAATTATTTTAATGTTTTCTTTTTAAAAAAGATATTTTATCAAAAAAAGGGAATTATTGATATATAACTAATATCTTAATGTATCAAAATGCTTAAAAATTTTAATTTAATAGAAAATAGTATTATTGAATCTGATACTCAAATAACAACAATTTTTATTATTGTAAAAACATTATTTAATAATGAAATATCAATAAATGATGAATCAATGCAATTATATTCATTATTGTTAAATGAATTAAATTATTATCATATCAATGAAAACAATATTATAAATAAAATAAAAAAATATAATGAAACTATAGAAACTAATAAGAAAATTACTTTTCATTATTCATTAGAAAATTTCATTAATATTATTAATTATATTAAAAAATCTATTAAAAACACAGATTTTATTAGTGATATTGTTGAATTATTATTTATTATATCTTTTCATTTGTTTTTTAACATTGATAAACAATATACTTATAACTTTTATTTTTTTGAAAATTGTTATCATTTATCAAATCCAAACAATTTTGAAAATTTAGAAAAAAACTCATTAAATACAAAATTATTTTTAAATAATAAAGAATTATTACAATACTTAGAAAAAAAAAATTCTAATCAAACTCTAAAAGAAAATGAATTATCTAAACAATATTTTAATTTAAATATTACTGAAAACTCTATATTAAAAAATTTCCCTGTTGAACCAGATTTAAATTATATTAATGAATTAAAAAAGTTCATTCCTAATGCAATCATTCCCATTATTTATATAAATCTCTATATTAAAATTAAAAAAATAAATTATTTTATAAAACAAATTCAAGATGAAAATTTAGAAGAATTAGGAGAAACAAAAAAATATTTTTATACAATTATACAATCAATTTATTATAATCCAATTTTATTATATAGAAATTTTTTTCATCAAACATTATTAGTTTATCAAATAAAAAATTCAGAATATATGAAACTAGAAAATTGTCCTTTTGATTATAATTTTTATTATGCAAAAAATGAAGTCTCTAATAGTCAATATTTAGTTACAGGAATTAAATTTGATAAAAGAATAAAAATTATAACTTTTTCAAAAAATAAATTAGGTGAAATTGGAATGTTTGAATTAGCAAAAAACTTATCTTTTAATAAAAATATAGAAATTATTGATTTTTCTATAATGAATATTACACCTTTAAACCTTAAATATTTTTTAAAAGGCTTTTTTGTATCCCATTTATATAATATTCAGGAATTAAATTTAAGCAAAAATAATAATTTGGAAAAAGGAGGAATATATATAGCAAAAATACTCGAAATTTTTAGAAGTCTAAAAACTTTAAATTTAAATCAATGTAATTTAAAATCAGGAATGAAACCTATTTTAATCCAACTCAAAAAATTATATTCAAACAACTATCCTCTAGAAAATTTATATATTTCTTCAAATAATATTGGACTAGGTTCTATTTTTTTATTAAGTGATATTATTAAATTAAAAAAATGCAATTTGAAAATTTTAGTTTGTAATCATTCAAATATGAAAAATATTGCAGGTTATTATTTTTTAAATAACATTAATAAAAATTCTAATTTACAACAATTATATATGTATGATTCAGGTTTTGATGATCATGATTATCCTTTTTTTAAAAAATTAATAATCAATTCAAAACTAAATGTATTGTCTATTTATAAAAATAGAATAAAGAATTTTGAAACAATAATAAAATTATTATCTTTAACTCAAAATATTCCAGAAGAACAAGATAAAGAACTAATTTATAAAATAAAAAATAACCAATTATTTAATTTTGATGTCTCAGAAAATCCAATTATGGGAAAATTAATTTTAAAAGATGATATTATTTTATTAAAAAATATTTGTAAATATACTGGTATAGCAGTATTTGATATGATACATATTCTTGGAAAAAATAATAATAAAGAAAAGGAAAATCATAGAGAAAAAGAAGAAGAAGATTTAATAAAAATAATTAAAGAAAAAAAAAGCTTAAGAATGTTTTATTAATTTGATTAATAATCATTCATTAATAAAAATATTAAGTGTATAAAAATGATAATTGTATATATGATTAATTATTTAATTTTTATTATATTATTGTAATTTAGGTATAAGAAATTTTATTTTTGCATTATGTAACCTATTTATAATAGCTTTTACATTATTTTCTTCAATAAATTTACAATCTTTCTCAAATAATGAAAAATCAGAAACAACAGGGTTTGAAGTATTTAATTGTATTTTTGATACATTTTTATTAAGTTTATAATAATATGTATTAAAATTCCAATTATGAATTATTTTATTCAGTAAATCATGCTTTTCTGGATCATCCTCAAGAAATTTCTTTATAAAAGTACATATTTTTTTTACTGAAATTTGAAATTTATTTCTCATAAAGATTAATATATAATGAAAAAGAATTTTTGAATTTGTATAATAAGAGCAAATTAAAATAAAAAAGATAAATTTTTTTGAATATGAATTTATAGTAATAGTATGAATAATGATTCTTTCAATTTGATTATATAATGAATCAAATGAATAAAAATCTGCATAAAATAAACCTTCAATAAAAGAACATAACATATCAAGATTTACACTTTTTTCAGTTTTTATTTGTTTATTTTGAATAAAATTAATAAATATAGTATATATTTCTAAAGGTATTAAATCTGAATTATTCTTAAATTTAAAAAAAGGAATTGAATTAATTTTATTTATATATTCTTTTTCAGATAATTCTTTTGTTAATAATTTTTTAAACCCAGGAAAACTTTTAATTAAAGTATTTAATATTACATTCATATCTTTATTTATATTTATATTAGATATTGGGTTAATAATATAAGAAATAAATGGATATAACATATTTAAATTCGTATAATATAAATCATTCAAAAATTGATATCCATTAAATCCTCCTGAAATAAAAAGTACATTTTTATAAATAAATGAAATTTGTCTTCTTCTTGGAATAGGATAATTATTAAAACAGTCTAATAATTCCCATTTTTCATTTTTAATATCAAACATCCATAAATCATTAAAATCTATTTTATTTCTTCCACCAAATATATATAATTTACCTAAATAAAAAGAAATAGAACAACCCCATCTTGGAAAAGGATAAATTATTGAAGTATAATTATCAAAATTAATTTCTTTGACAATAATATTGTTTATATTATAAAAATTAAAAATTAGCATTGAATTAATACAATTATAATCATCATAATAACCTCCATAAATATAAACAATTGATTTATTAATATTACAAGAACAATGATACTTTCTTTTATTTAATTTTTGTGAATTTGGATAATTTAATTTATTCCATTGTAATTTTTCAAGATCTAATAATATTGCATCAAATACATGATTATTATTCTTATTATAAGATTCTTCTCCTCCAAAAATAAACATATATTTATTATTTATTAAATTTGCAGTATGGGCTGCTCTAATTAATTTAGGAGGATTTATTGTTTTAATTATATCCCATTTATTTGTATTGAAATTAAATGAAATTGGATTAATTGATATTTCCAGTGAATTTGAAGTTTTTCCACCATAAATTATTAACATATTATTATATATAATGGTTGAATGTTGAGATACTCTATTATTGAAATTTGGAGGATAAATATTATTTGGTTTAATTTTTTCACTTATTAATTTAGTTGATGATAAATCAATTGAATATAAATCTCTTTTATATTTATTTGTATATCCTCCAAAGATATAAGCTTTATTTTTATATAAATTCAAAGAATGACCCCATCTTGGTTTATAAAATTTTGATGTTATAGGATATGATGACCAAAATATTATACTTCTTTTCATCGATAATTTTTTACTTTATTTTTTATACTAAATTTTAAAATTTATTTAAATATATAAAAAATAATAAAATACTAGCTTCGTTCATTTAAATTTTAAATTTGTTTTATTTTTTGTAATATCATATGAAAAACCTTTAAAAATTTTTAATTTATTATCTTCCTAATAGGATATTTCTATTTAATTTTTAATATCCTTTAACAATATTATACAATATTGATCGTGGTGTTAAAGGTTTTTTTTATTATTCATTAAGTATCTTCTAATTTTTTTAAATTAATCCTAACTAAAATATTATTATATTATTTTTTCCTTTTATATTTCATTTTTTTTAATAAATAAGTTATTACAGCATTTATATTATTTTTGGACACTAATTTTGATTGGTTTGTCTTATTTTAAAAAGCAAATTATTTATTATCAAAATTATAATTTAAAAAAAACAAAAAAAAAATTGAAAAAAATATTTTATTTTTTTGTTAAAAAACAAACACTCTAAATAATAAATAATTTATTTTATCTTGAAAAACCATTTCCAACCAAAATTTTCAAAGATTAATAACATTATTAACAATACCATTACTTTCCTTATAAGTAGGTTCCTTATCATTAATAACCCAATTACCATCAACGACATACTTATAAAAATATTTTCCTCTTTTAACTTTTAAAGTAACAACCCATTGATTTTTCAAAGTATCCAAAGTTAAAGGATGTCTAACTTGCCATTTATCAAAAGAACCACAAATTTGAACACTTTGAGGAGGATGTTTTTCATCAAAATTATAAGTAAATGAAACAGGAATTCTAATTTCTCCATCAACAATGACTGAAGGAGGAGCAATAGTATATGCATTGAAATTTTTATTAGAATATAATTGTTGTTGTTTAGCTGCTAAATTTTCAGTTTCTTCTTTTTTAAATATATACCCTTGATTAGCTTCCTTTAATGCTTCTGCTGCTTTAGATAATCCTGCGTGATCTATATTACTTTTTGAATCCATTACTTCTTTCACGTTAAAGAATATTTTCCCTTTCAAACGATAAAATTCACGACACCATGCACGTGATACTTGAGATACATCTATTGTACTTTCATATGCATTTTTTCTACATTTTTCATATGCATCTTTATGTGAGAAAAGATTTATTGCTCTATTAATTGCGTTTATTAATTCACCTGCATTATAATAATCAAAAGTAAATCCATTTCCTGTATTATTATCCCAATTATATTCAAAGACTGTATCACGAAGTCCTCCTGTACGGAAAGCAATAACAGGTGTTCCAGCGACAAAGAATTCTTGTTGGACAATACCACCTGGTTCAAAAAGTGAAGGCATGAGACCGAAGTCAGAACCAAGGTTTATTTTAGGACCATCTGTGAAGAATTCATTTGGATCAGCCCAGAAACTATTTGGATATTTACCTCTTAAATAATTTATTTTTCCTACACATGCTGCTACATATGGATCGCTTAAGGTACCCATTCCTCCTACTAGAATATTTATTTTTCCATTTGCTTTTACTATTACTTCTTCAGCAGCTTCTAGAATCATTAAAACCCCTTTTTGTTGAGTTAATCTTCCTACAAATGAAAATATTGGAACATCGAAATTGACATTTTGATATCCGAAGTATTTTTTCTGAATATATTCTTTACATGCATTTCTATCACCACCTGCTTTTTCCTTAAGTGCTTTTTCTCTTCTATCTTTGAAAACTCCATTACAGAAAGCGAAAGGTTGACTTTTTAATTTTAAAACAGGTGCTAATGGTGAAGAACTAAGTAATTCGTCTCTATATGAGAATGATACAGTTCCCCATTGATCACTAATCATTAAAGCACATCTTGAAGGATTTATTACTAATTGTTTCCACCAAGGATCAACTAACCAATCTCTTTGAATTTGATGAATTCCATCAAGAGAACCTTGTTGTGGTGAAGGATATAACCTACCTTCATAAGTAGGAGCAAGATTATGACAAATATGGAAGAATGTTGTTCCTTTAAATACATCTCCAAATGAACCATTTTTACCATATGCTGCACATAAACCAGTAAACCAATCATTTGTCATTAATATTGCTGGAATTATTTTCACATCACATAAAAGTTGAAGTGATGCTTTACAGAAAAGACATATTTGCCTTAAAGTATCTTCACAACCATAATCAGGATATGGTTTAGGGAAGATTTTATAATTATGAAGGAAATAATATTTAATACCTCCATTTCCTTCACCATAATGAACACCGAAAGTATATTTTTGATCAAGTTGAACTTCAATATTTCTAATATAATGAATATTAAATGGATCATCTTTTAAATAATCAGTTTGTCCTTTTTTATTTCTATCATAATAAGGACTTATCATAATTAAATCTTGTCCAATTTCTTGTAATCCTTGACTAAGTTCATCAACCATAACACCTAATCCACCAACAGTACTCCATCTTCCTAATTCAGGAGTTACAAAGCAAATTGGACCTAAAACATTATTATTAACCATTTTTTCAGATTCTTCTGGTAACTTAGAGGAAGGAGTTCCTTGTAAAAGTCCTTTCATTTCTGCAATTTGAGCACAATATTTAAAGAATGCTGTGGAGAATTTATCATCTCCCCAAATGAAACCTATTTTAGAAATATAATCTGGGAAATTAACACCATATTTACCTAAAAGATCAAATACATAATTCATCCATGTGGCAAATTCTTCTAGTGGTAAATTTTTATCTAATATTTCTCTTAATTGCAAAGATAATTGATAAGTATCCACAGCAGGACCATTTGTTCTTATTTCATTAATCATTCTAGAATTAGATTTTTCTAAACAATGTTTGTAATTATCATGTGTGAAAGGAATAATAGAAAATCCAAAAGCAATACTTTGATAAGGTTCTACTTTTCTGGTAACATGACCTTGGACTAATTCTCTAACAAAATAAAAATCTCCTTTTCCATCATTAGACCAATCTTCAATATAACAAATTGAATTAAAGTTACTTTCTTCATCTGAAATATAATCAGAACCTTGAGAAGGAACTTTTAATAAATTAGATAAATCTAATTCAAAGTTTGCTGGTTGATCAGTGAAATTAATTGCAAATATTCCAGTTTCTTCTGGAGTTTCTCTTGCAAAGGCAAATATACCTGGATGTATTTTTTTATTCTTATCAAATGCATCTAAATAAACTAATTTACCTCTTCTTAAACTTTCATGAGTATATCTCATTTTTCTTTTGTAATCATAATGGAATTTTATTTTATTTAAATCAAATCCTTGTTGAGGTCCTAATTCATTTACCAATTGCTTTTGTTTATTATCAATATCTCTTGCATGTGAAATATCAATTCCAGATAATTGAATAAGAGAACTTATACTTTCATTTAAATTATATGAAGGAAGTATATCTCCTGATATTAAACTTGATTGAGATGTTGAAGCAGAAGTTGCTTTACTTTTTTCTTTTTCTCTTTGTTCTTGTTGTTTACTTTCAATTAATCTCATAAGAGATTTACTTCTTTTTTTACTTGAAAGTAAATTTGTTGTTGAAGATCCAGTTTGACCTTTATCTTTAGATTCATATACATTTACTATTTTTACTCTATATGCTTCACCATCAATTTCATTCATAAATGTCATTGGAATATCTGGTAAAGAAAATAATAAATCTACTGCTGCCCAATTTCCTCTTCCATATAATAATGCTGGATAAGGCCAAATTTGACCACTTGAACTTTGAACTAATAAAGCACCTTCTGGTAAATTTTTATAATTATCATCATACCAACCTTTTATAATTGAAACATCTTTTGGTTTTGTTTTTTCAATTTTACCATCTCTTTGAATTTTCTTTCCTAATATTTCACTGATTATCATTGGTAAAGTATACATTCTTGGAATCACACCTGATTTAGATAAAACAACATGTCTTTGTGATTGTTTTGTATTTAACCAGCATTCACCAAAGAAAACAAATGAAGGATAATCTCTCCAAATTGATTTAGTTAATTTAATTAAAAATGGATTAGCATAACTGTCACATAAATCAGTATTATAATATCCACTTTCTTCATTAGGCATTACAATTTCACCATTTAAAATATCCATAGCTGAATAAGCAGGTTTCCCATCATTATCAATTCTATATAATTCAGCTGCATCAATTTCCATTATTTGAGGCCATGCTTGACAATTATCTAAATGAACTCCATCAATACCATATTTTTCAATTAAACATTTGATTTCATCAATAAGTAAATTCCAACATTCAATTTTCCTATAATTTAAAACAGCAGAATCTTCATATTGAAGAGAAGCACCATCTGTTCCATAACATACTTGAAGTTTACCTTTATTATCTAAATAATGTAATAATATTTTTCTATATTTCCTATTAGCTCTACTTGAACTAATTCTAGCAAGTGAATCTAATATAACTTTCATAGAAAGTCTCTTAGCTTTTCCCATAAGAGATCTAAATGCTTTATCACCTCCTAATAATGATGATATTGAATTTCTTGAAGTAACTGCCATTGGACTTGCATCCATATTTGGAAAATCAATCGCTTCTCCAGTAGTTTCATCATATGCTATTTCATTATCTCTTTCTAATGCTCCCATAATATATAAACAATTTACATATCTTTGATTATATTCATCCAATTTTCTTTCTAAATTTTGAAATGTTCCTCTTTTCATTATTCTACCTTGTCCTTTATCTATTTGGGCTCCAATTAAATCACAGAAAACTTCATGAACTGATAAATCTTTTATATCTTTATCTAATACTATTGTTCTTCCTTTTCCATCTAATGTTTCTCCTTTTTCATTTAATACTTTTACATTTGTATATCTACCATTTGAAAATTTGGCAAGATACCAATCATAATAACCACATTTAGTTAATTTTCCTAATGGGAAAACTAATCTGACAAAATCACCTTCTGAAGTATCTTCATTCTGACTTTTTAGAAATGTAATTACATTATGTTTTACATTTAGATTTTCACAAGGAGAATTTGTTATAAGGATAAATTCTTGTTCTTCATAATCTGATTTTTTAATTTTTAATTCAAGATTTAATTCTTCTTCTAATAACTTAATTCTAATATTTTGAATATTATATGCTGCTTTATCTTCCCAATTACTTTCATCATATATCATTGTTAAAACTTTAACAGCTTCATTTCTACATTCTCTTTCGAAATGACCTAATAATTGAATATATAATCTTTCTAAATTATTAATTGATTCTTGGTCATTAACATTTTGGAAAACAATTAATAATTTTTTTAATTGATTTAATACTTGATACCAATCATCTTTTTTTTCTCCATTTGCAAATAAATTAACCATATCATTATATTTTTCCATAGTGAATTTTTCCTTTTCAGCAGTTTCACTAACTTTCATTAAATCATCTTCCATTGTTTTGAAATTTTGAGTAAAAGCAGCTAGTTCATCAATACCTAAATATAATATAATACTTTTAATAATATGTGCTTTAACATATATATCTAATCTTCCAAGTCCTTTTTCTCCTAAAGAAAGTAATTTTTTATTTAAATTGAAATTTCCTTTTGTTGTTTGACCATCTCCAATTTCAATTGGGATTTTTGATACTTCTGATTCATCTGATTTTTTAGTTATTTTTCCGTTAAGTGATTTTCCAATTTCTTCAAAATTAAAATGCTTGTTTTCTATATCTGAAAGTAATTGAAATTTTTCTTTTAAGGCATCCATTAATACTTTTTTTACTTCATCTGTGTTTATTTTTGATAATATTGAATAAAATGGAATAAGCATTTGATGGAAGTATAAATATAATGATATACAATTTTCACATGGTAAATCACATGGTAATCCATTTGATGTGATAAATTCTATTAATGATGATTCTGGGTCATTTGGTTTTAAATCACTTATTTTTTGAATCAATGGAAGTGAAATATTAAATACTTTTTTATCACTTGATTTAATTTTTTTTTCTTCTACCGCTTGAGGCTTCTTTTCTTCAACTTTAGGTTCTTCTACTTTTGGTTCTTCTACTTTTGGAACTTCTACTTTTGGTTCTTCTACTTTTGGTTCTTCTGGTTTAGGTTCTTCAACTTTTGGTTCTTCTACTTTTGGTTCTTCTACTTTTGGTTCTTCTACTTTTGGTTCTTCTACTTTTGGTTCTTCAACTTTTGGTTCTTCTACTTTAGGTTCTTCTACTTTAGGTTCTTCTACTTTAGGTTCTTCTACTTTTGGTTCTTCAACTTTAGGTTCTTCAACTTTTGTTTCTTCTGGTTTAGGTTCTTCTACTTTTGTTTCTTCTGGTTTAGGTTCTTCTGCTTTTGTTTCTTCAGGCTTTGGTTCTTCTGATTTAGTTTCTTCAGGCTTTGGTTGTTCTACTTTTTCCTCTTCTGTTGGAGGAATTTCTGGGGCTTTTTCCTCTTCTGTTGGTGGAACTGTTGGTTGGGTTGGTTCTTCAGCTGACATTTTTTTATACAATTTAATTTAAGATTTCATTATTTATAGTACATTATTAATTATTTAACAAATACAATTATTGAATTACAACATTTTTAATTTATTTTTGTTTTTTTTTTAGATTTGTTTTACTGATAATTACATGTAATGATAAATTTTAAATAATTTCATGATTCTTATTATTAATTAATTAATTATGAATTTTTCAAAAAGGATTGATTAATTGTGAGTTTAATTCATTAAATTTAATATTTTTATGAATAATTAAATGAAATAGAATAACACTTTTATGTATTTATAAGATAGTCAATAATTTTTTATATTTTATTCACTTTTAAGATATATGAGGAGACTAGAAAAATTCATTAAAATTATTTTTTTTATTGATTTTTTTTAATCAAATAGTAAAAAGAAATCATGAAAAACAATAATATCATAAGTTCATTGGAAAATATTATATTATAAAAGAAGAATAATTGTGGCAACATAAAATAAATAATTTTTATCTTCTTAAATAAATAAATAAATGTTTAAATAATAATTAATTAAATAATTAATTTTTTTTTAATATTTAAATTGTTTATATTTTTCAAAAAACTAATAAAAATTCAAAAGTTTCATTTAATATATTTTATAAAAAATAATTTCCTAACCCTTTATATTTTCAATAAATATCTTTCATTCTTCATTAAATCTATATTTATGTATTTCATTAAATATATTTTTTTCACATTTTTCTTTAATATTATCATTATATATTAAACTATCATTTTTATCATCTTTTTTATTTCTCAATGTTTTACTTTTGAGTTATGTTTTCAATATTTTTCATTTATTCAATATTTTTATTTGTTCAAATTATAAATTAAGTTTAAATGAGGTAAAATAATAATAATTTAAATTATTACTATTCATAAAAAACTAATTATTTGAAAAAATATAAATCATAAAAAAATAAATTTCATTATAATAAAAATTCTAAACTATATTATATACAACAATAAATTAACTTTCATTTATTTACTAACAATTATCAATTTCTTCAACAAACAAAAAAATATAAACAAAAAATATATAATAATTAAAATTCATCAGCCCAATGTCTATCATAACCAACTGGAATATAATCATCATTATCATTTTTACTATTATCAACGCAATTATCTACAGCAACTAAATCTTCATAAGGATTATTTTCTTTTAAATAACCACTTAAATCACTACTTTCAGGTAAATATGGAGATTTTAATTTAAAATCTTTTAATTTATCAAAATCAAAATTGGTAAAAAATTGTTTTTTTTTTAAAATATCCACGTTACAAATTCTATGATTAATTTTCTTAATTAATAAATCTTTAATAAATTGATTAACATAAGAATATTTAATATTTTCAGAAGGAAAAAAGCAATCTTTATGTAAAACTTCTTTATAAATTTCAATAACTTCTTTAGCATAATTTCCAAAAGGATAACTTCCATAAAATATTTCATACATACAAATTCCAACTGACCAAAAGTCACAACTTAAAGAATAACCTTTTCCTTGTAAAATTTCAGGAGCTATATAATGAGGAGTACCAATAACAGTTAAAGTATAATCTGTTAAAACTTTTGCAGTTCCAAAATCAATCATTTTCAAATATCCATTTGTATCAATCATTATATTTGCTGGTTTTATATCTCTATGTGCTATAAATTTTTTCTGTAAATATTCTAACATTAATAACATTGAAGCTATATAAAATTGAGTTTCATATATATTTTTTTTTACAGTTCTTAATGATAAATATTCATCTAAACTTTTCCCTTGAACATATTCAATTAATAAAAAACAAAAAGCATCATTTTTCATACTTTTAACCATTTTTATTATAAATGGATGATCTAATGTTAACATAACTCTTCTTTCATTAACAAAATATTTTGCTAATATTTTCTGTTTTTCAACACTTTTTCTTGAAATTGCTTTAATAGCATATATATTTTTATGATTATGAACTAATGAAACAGAACCAAACTTTCCTTTTCCTAAAAATTTAATATAATGTAAGTCATGAAGGGTAATTGAAGTATCTTGTAAAGCAAATTTTTTTAATAAATGTTGTTTCATATTTTTATCATCTAATATTATTTCAAAATCACTTTTTGATAAAACATAACATACTACTTTATCAATTGCACTTACAGTTGCAGTTCTTTTAACTCCAGATAATAATAATACATTTTCTCCAAAACAATTTCCACTTTCTAAATCTCTAATATATATTCCACCTTTTGTTATTCTTACTCTACCTTTGGCTATTAAAAATAATGTATCACCAATGGTATCTTCAATTACAATTGTTTGATTTGGTTCATATTTAATTTTTTTTAATTTTGATGCTATTAATTCTAATGTTTTTTCCGAGAGATTTCTAAATAGGGATAATTTTTTTAATTTTCCAATCCTATTTAATAAATTTAACGGTTTTTCTTGATTTAAATCTATTTTCATTACTTTTGATAAAGCTAAAATTGATGCTTCTAAAGAAATACAATCAGGATGAGCAACTAAATCTTCTGGTAAAGTATTATTATAATCTTTAAATATTTCTTCTCCTATAATTTTACCTTTTTCTGCAATTAATTTATCATTACTCTCTTTATATAATGAACCTTCAACAACTGCTATCATTCTTTTATTATTTGACTTTAATTTATCTTGATTGGTGGGTTGATATATTTTTTCATTTTTTGAATAAATTTTTATTTTAAATGATTTGAATATTTCTTGCATTTTTGATTCATTAAATATATTTTTTAAATAATCAGATTTTTCAACGCAATTTCTAAAAAAGCAAAATAAAATAACATCAATATAATCTTTTCCCAAAGCATCTTTTAAATCATTTCTAGATAATTCATAACATATAGTTTTTTGAATAGCAACAATATCTAAACCTCTTTTAACATCAATTAAAATAGAATTTTGGCCAAAATAATCATTATTCCCTAATTTTCTAACTTCTTTAATTCCAATTCTACAAGAAACTAAACCATCTTTAATAATATATAAATTATCTCCGATATCACCTCTACGAATAATTTGAGTATTTTCATCAAATTCTTTTAATTTAATTTTTTGAGCAACATTATATTTACTAATCTTATCAAGTGATTCAAAAATAGAAATAGTATTTAAAAAATTAAATCTTTCTTTTAATATTCTTTCATTAATTCTTTTTTGAATATCTCTAAAAGAAATACCATCAATAGTAAAAACAGTAACATCTTCTAAACATTTTATAGTTTCTTCTCTTTTATTTTGAGTAATTAAACTTAATTCTCCAAAACATTCCCAAACTCCATATTTTTTTTTAAATTTCCCTTTTTCAGTTGCTTCAACACTTCCAGAACTAATTATATAAAAAAAATTTCCTTCATCACCTTCTTGATAAATAATTGTATCTTTTGAAAAAGGGCAATATATTAATTCATTCATTACTAAATTTAAAACATCATTTGTAATATTGTTAAATACAAAATAATTTTTTAATGAATTTCTAATTGATTCTTCTTCTTTTTGAGTCATTACATGATTTAATTTATTTAATAAATCATCTTCTTCTAAATTTATATCTTCATTAATTTGATTTAATTGTGATGATTCTTCGTTTTTGCCTTTAAATTCTTTTGAAATTTGATTTATTGATTTTTTATGTTTATAAATATGATTTAATATAAATTCACCACTTTTATTTACTTTTTTTTGTTTTTCCATATTTATTGTTCTTATTTCTACTAATTTGTTTTCATGAGATGAATTATTTTTTGTTATTTGTTTACTTTGTTTTTGTTCTATGTTATTTACCGTGTTTTCCATTGTTAATATTTCATTTTCTGTTTTTTTTAGTTCACTCCTATTATTATCTACTTGGATTTCTCCTCCTTTTTTTACAGACACTATTTTTATTTTTTTGGTTAAATATTGTTTTTACCTCTACAACATGAACCTTCAATTCCCATTTTTTTATTATGTAAAAAATAATTTTAAATTTATGATTATTTATTTATAAAGTTTTTTTTTTGAGATTTATATTCTATTATTTCTTTGAATAAATAATTGTAATTTATATCTGAAGTTTTAAAAATGAAAAAATAAAGAATAAATAAATATATAATTATTATAAAAAAAACAAATTCTTTTTAAAATTTACAAGATTTTCGATTTGAAAAACACTTAAAAATCCTTCCTATTAAAATCAAAAAAAAATCATTCTTTATAATCCATTTTAAAAAACACAAATAACAAAATCAAAATTAAAATTATATATATATTCCAATATAAAAACTTGAATTACAATTGGTTTATTTACTATAGAACATTCAAAGAAAAGTCTATTTTCAAAATTTCAATAATTTTCTTTTTTTCCTGGAATTACCTTTTTAAAATTATATTTATATTGTAATATTTAAATATAAATAACCTAAAATTATTTTATTTTTCACAAATATTATCAAAAAATTTTGTTGTTTAGAAATTCAAATGAAAAACTATATTTTATTTTATAAATGTTTTTTAATTAAAAATATATAAAAATATTTAATTAATTATTTGAATAAAAGAATAAAAGGAAATTATATAAAAATTTTTTAGTTAATGAATGAAATGAATAAAAATATTGATACCGATTCAGATTTAACTTTAAATTATGAATTTACAAATTCAGTTAATATTAGTAACTTAGCACAAAGATTAAAAACAAATCAAGGAACAAAAGAATCCGATTTTGATGATGAATTAATATTAGAAAAAATAAACTTATATTTAATTTCAAAACAATATAATGAAACTATAAAATTTATAGAATTAAAAGAAAAATCATTAGATGATCATTCATTTAATTATTTATTTTTTGACATAAAATTAAAATGTTTTTTTAAAATTATAAAAAATGAATTATCAAAATATAAATATAGAAATAAAATCATTGAATACTCACCCACAATGAAAATAAGTACATCTTTAGAAAAAATGTTTCAAAAAATGATAAAATATTTTAAAGAAATAATTCAAGTTTTTTATTTAGAAGATGCAAATGAAACAATAAAAGAGATTTTAATTCAAAATTATTGTGAAGGTTTATATTTAATAGCAAAATTTCATAAAATAAAAAATCAAATACAAGATGCATCTTCTTATTTATCAATAAGCCATTCAATGTTAAAAACATATATTGAAAAATGTAAAGATCCATATACTTTTCAAGTATATCAAAAAAATTTAATATTATTATCTACATTATTAATTGAAGATAATTGTTATCATAAAGCAATTGATTATAGTTTTCTATGTTTAAAATTATGTATTAAAGAATTATTCATTAGAAATGCTCTAGATAAAGGAATCAATTTAAATACTATGCCTTACAAAATTAGGAATAATTTTAGAGAAATATTTCAAAATATTAACTTAAGTTTATATTTTTCGGGAATTTGTTATGAAAATTTAGGAAATTTATCAAAAGCTATTGATTGCTATAAACAAGCTGCTTGGTTTATTACAAAATTTTATCATCAATCAAATTCCAAATTTTTTGAAATTATTCAAGGAACTGAAATTTTAGCTTTTAAATTATATGGTTTGCTCATGGAAAAAATTAGAAATAGAGCTTCAGAACAAGAAAAACTTGAGAAGGAAAATAAAAAAAAAAGATTAGACTTTGAAAGGTTAAAAAAATTAAATAAAATTTCTTCAGGTTTGTTGTATGATGTTGATAAATTTTCTTTTCCAAATTATTTGGAAAAAAAAATTCAATTTCTTCAATCTAGTGCACCAGTTACAATATCATCATATAATTTTGGATATATACAATCTGAAAAAGAAAAAAAAAATTTTCCATCTTCTTCAATAATAAAAATGATTGATAATGTTATATTATATAATGATCTTTTATCACAAGATTACCAAAAGTTTATTAATAATACTAAAGATTTAAACTTTAATAATTGTAATAAAGACAATTTTGACAAATTAGAAAGATATAATAGGAATTTAGTGATTGACAAAAAGCAAGTATTAGAAAGAAAAAAAAAAACTTTAAAACAAAATATTGAACAAAATTTCAGTAATAGTCAAAATATATCTTTAAATAATAATTATTATAAAATGTTAACTCCAACAAATAGTCAAAAATCAATGAGAAGTTATAATAAAAAAAAATCAGGAGTATATTTTTTGAAAAAGAAAAAAGATATAACTGAAAAATCTGAAAAATTAGAAAAATCTTCTAATTCAATTTCAACAAAAGAGTTATCTTCAAGAAGATTAAATATAAGTAAAGGGACTTATCAATTTGAAAAACTTGAAAAAAGTGAATCTACAAAAAATAAAAATACAATTTTTAATTCAAAAAAGAAGAATAAAATTATAAAATATTATTCTCCTAAACAAATTGAAAGATATCCTTTAAGTCAATCATTTATTTTTAATAAGACTTTTAAGAGAAAAATAGAATATCTTGAGAAAATGAATAATAGAGAAATAAAATTTCAAAAAAATATATTATATTTAAAAAAAGTTGAAAGTAGAATTTTAAAAGATGTAGAAAAAGAAAATGATTACACTGTAAAAGGAATAAATAAAGCAAATTTTTCTTTTAATTTAATAAAAGAAAAAATATATAAAAAGTTTAAAAAAGCAAAATTATTATTTGTCCCTTCATCTCAAAATAAAGTCGATGAAATAGATAAGTTAAATCTTCAAAAAAGTCAATTACAAGAGAATTTAATTGCTGGATTAAATCCAAAAAAATTAGAATTATTGAAGGTTTTAGATAAAAATATTGAAATTATGAGAAATGAACAATTCACAAAATTACTTCATACTAATAATTATAAACCTAAAAAAGATGGCGTTAAAGAAAAAGATTTTTATTTAGAAAAATTTGAAAAAAATATTAAAAATGTTTCAAATATAAATAATAATATTATTTCGATATTAGATAAAGATATAAATAATTTTAAAAAGAAAGAAAAATTTCTTTATCAATTAAAAAAATAATAGTTCAAAAATATATTAATATAATAATATTATTTATAATTTTTATAAAATGAAATTATTTTTTATAATTAATTTATAGCATATTAATTAAAAATTAAAAAAATCTCATTTCAAAAATTCAGTTTGAATTCTATAAGAAGTTTTATCACAACTATCATATAAATGAACATTATCTTCAAATTCTATTTTATGATAATCTCTTAAATGACTAATATATAAACTTTTAGATTTTAATATTTGTTTACAGAAAAAGCAATTATATTCACTTCTTTTAACTCTTGAAAAATTATAATTTACACCATAATTAATATTATTATTTAAATTATCATTATCATTTTTATTATTCAAATGATGTTTAATAATATGTTTCTCACAATCTTTATAAAGAACATAACTTTTATTACAAAAATTACAATCGAATTTACCATTAATATAATTACAACCCTGAATTAAATTATTTGGAATTTCTTCTATTTTGTTATTATCGTTTAAATGATGTCGAGAAATATGTCGAACACAATCATTATAGTAATTATATATTATACCACAAAAATCACATTCAAATTGTCCTTTCTTAACTTTTATTCCTTGTATTACAGATGTTGGATTTTGAGGATAATAATCAGGATAATAATGATGTCTTTTAATATGTTTTTCACACTTTTCATAATTTGGATAATTTTTTTTGCAATAATTACATTCGTATTTTCCGTTTTTAAAAGTGAGATTTAATTTATTTCTTTCATATTCATTATCGTTTAATTTCTTTTTAATTGAATCATAATTTCCTTCATCATCAGATTTATATGATATCTTAGAATTACTATTATATATTTTAGATATTCCATGAATCTCTTTTAAATGACTTATATAGTTTGGCCTATAATTAAAAACTTGTCCACAATTATCACAATAAAAATAATCATCTAAATTTTTTGTTTTTAATTTAATATGATTTGATTTATGAATTTCATTTTCTGATAAATTTTCATTTATATGATGGGCAGAAATCAAATGGTAATTTATTGACTTTAAATTATTATAAGTTTTGTTACAATATTTACATTCAAATTCTTTTTCTAAATTTGAAGGAATATTTTCCTCATTTTTATTAATGGGAATATGATGCATTTCATACATATGTTGATATAAATTCTTTAAACTATTGAAAGGACGAAGACAATATTTACATTCTAAATCATATCTTCTTCTATTATTATAATACATTTCATCTTCATCAATATTATCTTTTTTTTTATCTAATATATATTGAACATTTTGATTGATGACATCTTCATTAATTAAATGACTATTTTTTAAATGTAAATCTCTTTCATCTTTTAAAGGAAAATTTTTACCACAATGTCTGCAAAAGTGATTATTATTTGAATTTCTATCAATATCTTTTGAATAATTTAAAGGTCTATATTTATCTTCTTCAAAAGGTGTAATTTTATGAATTGAAGATATATGATTATCTCTTTGAATTATTGAGGGGAAGTTTTTTAAACAATATCTGCAATAATGTTCATTTGGCTTTATTACAATTTGATTTTGATTTTTATTAGTTTTTGGAGTACTATTTTGACTATTTATAGATTTACCATGATCATTTTTAACATGATTTGATAATGTATTGAAATTATTATAAACTTTATTACAATATTCACATGGATAATAATTATTTAAATATCCTTTTTTTAAATTAGTATAATTATCATTTTGGTTATTTTTAGAATTTAATTTATTTAAATATTCATCTTTATTAATTTCAATGTTATGATCAATGTTATTATGATGGATTAAATTATTTAAATTATTATATGTTTTATTACAATATTCACAAGGATATTTTTCAGGATATTGTTCTTGGGTTTTTCCAGTATTTATTTCTTTTAATTTTGTAAGGTATTTTTGTTCATCAAATATCTTATTATGTTTATCTCTGGTATGTTCCTTTAATTCATTTATGTTATTATATACTTTACTACAATAATCACAAGGAAAATAATCTAAATTCTTGTTTATTTCTGTTGAATTGTTGTTAATCCCTTTTTCCATTGGATTTCTTAAATAATTGTTCTCATCTAAATTCTTCTTATGTATATTTTTCATATGATATTCTAAAGAATTTAAATTATCAAATATTTGAGAACAATTTTCACAAGGATATCTTTCAAACCAAGAATCCAATCTTTTTCTTCTTTTTTCATAAGTATTATTTTTAAAACCAATACTTAAATCACTTCTATTTTTATTTAATTTCCTTTGATTATTTTCAATAATATTTTCATCATTATTATCCTCATCATCATCTTCTCCATGGATATTTTTAATATGTGCTGCTCTTGTTGCTTTATTTCCAAAAGTTTTATTACAATATTTACAAATATATAAATTTATGGCTCCAACACTTTGTTGCCTTATTCCTTTTTGATTTGATTTATTATTAAGTAATCTTTTAAAATTGTTTTTATTGAAATTAATATTCTTATCATTATGAGCTTCATTCATATGATTTATTTTTTCATTTTCATTAGGAAAACTTTTTCCACATAAATCACATTCACAAAACTCTAAATTTAAATTACTTTTATAATTAGTATTATTAGTATTTTTACTATTGAAATTATTTTTATCATCTTTCCAAGTATCATTCATAAATCTATCTTTATTTTGTTCATAAAATTCTTTTGTGTTCATGGTGTTATATGTATTCTCATTTCCATAATATAAATTATTTTTAGGTTGAAATTTAGTGATGTTGCTTTCAAATCTAATGTTATTATTATTATTATTCCTATTAATAGGTTCAATTCTACCATTACAAATATCACAAAAACCACTTTTTTCTAATTCATAAGTACATAAAGTACATATTTGTCTATGACAATTTATACATTCCTGAGGACGAACTGGTAATCCTTTACAAATCATACATTGTTGATTATTGTTGAACTTGTGAGGTTTATATCCTGAATGAGATATATTATATTGAAGAGTTGTTTTTGGATTTTCTGTATATATTTGTTTATTCTCTAAATCTGGTCCAGTAAATGATACTAAATTACTTATGTAATTTGAATTCGATGAAGGTTTCTGTATTTTTTTTATTACTTTTTTTATCACTTTTTTCTTTTGCTTTTTTGGTTCTTGACTTTTATTATTTTCAACATTTTTATTTATTGGAGAATTATCATTATTTTTTATTTCGGGTTTTTTTATTTGTTTTTTTTGGGGTTTTTTTACTTTTTTTTCATTTTCAAATTCAGGTTCAATATTACTTACTAATATATTTGCTTTTACATTTTTTTTATTTTCCACGGGAAGAGGAATTCCTGATTTTGTTGTATTTATTTTCATTGCATTTTCTAATGTATTACTTTTATCTTCATTATTATTTTTAATATTTGATTTATTTTTGATAAAATCTCCTGATTTATTTGAATATAAATCTGATGGTAATGCTGATGTCATCATCAATTTTTCATCATATTCATCTTTTTCTTTTGATTTTTCTCTTAATTTTTCTTTTGATTTTTCTCTTAATTTTTCACTTAATTTTTCACTTGATTTTTCACTTGCAATTTCACTTGATTTTGGTTTTTCATTTAATTTTAATTTTTCACTTGATTTTAATTTTTCATTTGATATTTCTTTTGATTTTTCTTTTTCTTGTTTAGAAGTTATTTGTTCCTGAAGAAATATTAATTTTTTAGCAATTTCATCTTGTTCTTTTTTCTTTTTTAATTCAAGTGATTTTTTTTCTTCTTCTTCTTTTTTCTTTTGTTCTTCTTCTAATTTTAATTTTAACTTCTTTTTTTCTTCGTCTGATTTTTCTAATATTAACTCTTCTTCTTTCTTTATTTTATTTAACTTTAAATTTTCTTCATCATCTTTTTTTTTCTTATTAGATTCATCAGATTTATTTTTTCCTTTTAAATCAATATTATCATCTTTCAACTTTTTTTCACTTTTATTTAAATGTTCATTTTGACTATTTTTTAATTTTTGATAAAATAAAAAAGCATTATTTAATTGATCATCATTTAAATTTCCTTTTCTAAATTTTTTAGCATATTCTAAATTATATTCCAAACATCTTTTCTCATTTTCATTTTTAAATTCATTATTATGATAATGAATCATTTGTTTAAATTGAATAATTTCTTCAGTCGAATAAATTCCATAAGAAACTCTATCAAAAGACATTTCAATAGTTTCATCAAATAATTGAAATATCTTTTTAAGGGAATTTAATGGAATAATACAAATTAAATTATTATTTCCTTCAATAATGGCAACTTCTTTTTTTAAATATAATGCATTAATATATCTTGTATCTTCTGAAGTTGCTTCTACTTTAAATGATTGAATTTCAGCGTTAGGATCCATTTTAATTTCATTTAATTGTTTTATTTTTGTTACTATATCTGTTACTGTAGTTGTTCCATCTGAATTTTTAATTACTGTACTTGTTCTTTTTGATTTTGTATCTCCTTCTATATTTTTATTAGATTTTATATCTGATTCTTCTTCCTTTGGGTTTTCTGACATTTTTTTTCCTTTTAAAAGTGATTTATTTTTTCTTTTTTTATATATATTTTTTTTTGAAAATCAAAATTATTTTTTTTGAGATGAATAAAAATTAATTTATTATTAATTATTTTTTTTTGTTGTTTTTTGATTAATTCTTTTTGTTTTTTAAAATGATATTATTATATTTTAATTTAAAATATATATTTAATAATAATAATAAAAAATTCATTTAATTAATATATTTTTCATGAATATAATTATTTATCTTCAATAGTTTTTTCCTTAATTTCCTCAGTTTGAACTCCTTTTTCCAAAAACTCTTTTTGATTACTATTATTATTTAGATTGTTATTATTATTTTGATTATTATTATTATTTTGGTTATTATTATTATTTTGGTTATTATTACTATTATTACTATTATGGTTATTATTATTATTATTTTGATTATTATTATTATCATTATTTCTAGGATTGGAAATAATAGTATGAACATAAATATCAAAATTAGGTTCAGAATAAGGAGTATAACCAGTCATCATCATAACTTCTCCAGGTGATAATAACCCAGGAACTTGCAAATTAACTTTAGGGAATAAATTTTGATTAGAAATTAATTGTGCAATATGAGAAGAAGGTCCAACAATTCTATCATTAACAGTATAAGACGTAATAATTCTTTGAATAAAAGGTAATTCACTAGAAGAAGAACTTAAATTATAACCTAAATTAGTTTGAATAAAAATAGGATTTTGAGGTTGAATTATTTGTTCTTGTCTTAGACTTGTTCTTGTTCCATTAAATGATTGTGAATGAGGTCTATTATGATTATTTCTTTCAAAATGATAATTTTCTATTATTTGACGATTACGCTCTAATTCATTGGGCTCTGATTGAACATGTTGATTTGTTTCTTGGGAATTTGATTCTTCTTCTGAATTATTATTTTCTTGATTTTCATTTTTTGTTTTTTCTTTCTTCAATGATTCATCTTTATTCACATTTTCTTCTTTTTTGGGAGTTGTTGTTATTTCCGTTTCTTCTTCTTTTGTTTGTTTTTTAATTTGCTTTGATTCTTTATTTTCTGTTTTTTGTTCTTTTTCTATTTTTTTTTCAGAATTTTCATTTTTTGTTTCTTGTTTTATTTCTTTATTATCTTGTTTTATCTCTTTTTTTACTTCCTTATTTACATCTTTAATTTCTTTATTTTCTTGTTTTAACTCTGTTTTTATTTCTTTATTTTCACTTTTAATTTCTATATTTTCTTGTTTTAACTCTGTTTTTATTTCTTTATTTTCAATTTTCATTTCTTTTTTTTCTGTTTCATTTATAACATCTTTCCCATCTTTATCCTCTTTCTTCCTGTTGTTATCATCATTTTTCTTATTTTTACCATCACTATCATCATTCCCATCACTTCCTTTTTTATCTAAAATATTATCAAAAGCATTAGGATTTCTTCTAATAGGAAAAGAATCAGTAGTTTGACTAACTTCAGTTACAACTTTTTTTTTTTCATCCTTTCCTTTAAACATTTCCTCTCTTTTATACCCCAAAATCATTTGAGGATAAAAACTAGGATTAACAACCAAATGAGAAAATTGTAAAGAAATATCACTTAACATTCTTCCAATTCTATCCATAAAAGGAATAATTTGAGTGATTTTGAATAAAATTTCCTTATCATCTGGATTCATTCCTTTATCATTAAACAGTGAATTTTTATTTTTTTTTCTTAAAAAAACTAATTTTTCAATTTCTAAATTTAATTCTTTTAAATATTCTTGGCATTTTTCTAAATAAAAAAAGCAATCAATAGTTCTAGGTTGTGGGTCAATATTACTATCACAAGGTATTCCAGGATAAGGACTCATAAAAACACTTCCAGGACTTTGAAGAGTATAAACTTTAAAATTTCTCATTCTAGGACTTGAAAATTCAATCCATTCATCCCATCTTGTTCCCCAACCATTATAATGAACATATGCTTTATTATCTTGAACTTGCATTACTTGAGCTTCTAACCATTGTTCTATTGTATCTTTTACATCTACCCATTGACCAACTTCATATTTTGTCTTTGAAAAATCGAAAACTTCTATTTTGTTTGTATTTGGATTATAATTTTTTTTACAATTTGATAAATTATTTATTGATAACATATTTTGATATAATGCTTCGAAACATTCAGACATATCAAAGTGAGGCATCATTATTCTTCTTCTTCGACGAGTACTTCTAAAAGGAATTTGAATTACTGGTAACATTTCTTCATATTGAGGATGATTATTATTGTTATTATTATTATTATTATTATTATTATTATTTGAATTTTGATTATTTAATGGATTTTGATTATTTAATTGGTTTTGATTATTTATATTATTTGGATTTGTTTCTTCTAAGGATTTTGCCACTAAATGAATTACACATTCATCTGTGATTTTATAGGATGATAATGTGTTTTGATTTTGCATTAATTTTCCTTGAAATATTAAACGCTGATTTATTTGAGGTATTGTATATTTTGAAGATATTATATCTTTTAATTGTTGAACTGTTGATGTTGTTGGAAGAGTTATTGGAAATGACGAATCCATTGTTTGGATTTTTATTGTCATTTCTTTCTTTTCTTCTAGAGTTTTTTCCATTTTTTAATTTAAATATATATAAAATTTATTGTTTTTTATCTTTTTTTATGTTTTATTTTTATATTTTTAAATTTTTTTTATTTAATATGTTTAAATAAAAAAAATTAATTGTTTATCTATTTTTTCTTTTCAGGTTTTTTAGTCTATTGGATTTAATTCATCCATTAAATCACAATAGTCTACTCTTCCTCTTCTTTTTTTATCTAAACGAATAAATACTAAATATCTTCCTTTTTTATTGTCATTTATTACTCCATTCAATTTAGATTTTCTCTTCAAATATGAACTCCAATCTTCAATATCAAAATAGCCTTTATTATCTCTATCAATATCTGCAAATATTTCTCTTAATCTTTTCTTGAAATTTATAAATTGTCTTTTTAAATAATTTAATTTATTTTCATTTGAAATTATTTCCTTAATTAAATTAACTAAATAAATTTTTGTACTTAACATAAATTCATTTTCAATTGGTTTTCTATTTTCTACCATTATTCTATAATCTCTTTCAAAAGGAGTAAACATATCAAATAAATCACCAAAATTTATTTGATTTTTCATATTTGAATCATATTTATTAAAAACAACTTTAATTTCTAATGGATTTGGATATAAAGAAAGTTTATTAAATCCTCTTTCAAAGTCGTTTATTGTTATATAACCTTTATTATCAAAATCAAAAAATCTAAAAATGTTTTCAATATTAAAATCATGTCTTAAAGCCAAATCTATTTTTGCATTTTCTATTTTTTCTTCTATGCTCATTAATTCAGTTATAAAATCATTAAATTTATTATCAAAAACAAAATCACTTACATCATTTTGATTATTCATATTTAAGATTAGATTATTATTATTTATATTATTATCTTTTTTTAAATTTAATTCTTCGATATTAGTAGTTTTATATGTGTTAAAAAAATTTTTAAATTCATTTAAATCAATTCTTCCATCATTATTAATATCAATTCTTTTAATAATGTTTCTAATAAAATTACTTTGTCTATTGATTGGTTTTTGTAAAATTTCAGTAAAAAACTTATCAATTCCTTCAGCTGTTATATTAGTATAAATTTTCATTAAATTAAATAATTTTTCAATGTCATAATCTCCTTGTGATTTTATTTCATTAATTAAAGAAAAAATTCTTCTAACTAAGCTTAATTCTTTGTCTAATAATTGGATAAAAGAATATTCTACATTTTGACTAATTTTTTTATTTTCATATACTTTTTTGTTATATAAATTTCCATTTACATTTATAATATGTTTTGAAGACTGGATTAAATAAATAAATTCCATATATGATAATTGATTATCTTTATCTTCATCATAAAAAGAAATTATTTTATTTGCTTCTTCTTTTGAAACATAAATATTTTTAAGATTAAGATAATAAATAATATCATCAATTGTTATTTTATTTTTATTCTCTCTGTCAAGATAAGTAAAAATCATATAAGGTTCAAAATCAAAATTTTCATTTAATATTTGTCTAGATATATCTATATCTTTTTCAGCCTCTGAAAGAGTAGATAATAAAGTTCCAACTTTAATTAAAGTTGAAGGACTAAAAGAATTAAATGACATTTTAAATTAATATTTAATAAAAATTACATTAAAATAATTTGAATATATATAATAATAAAAAAAGTCTTTTCAAATTTTTCTATTTAAATATTTATTTTATGAAAAAGAAGTTTCGATTTGAAAACTTCCTTCTTTTTCATCTTCTTGAGAATTAAAATTAAAAGTTCCAATTTTCAAATCTTTAAAATTCCCATTATCATTTATTCCCTCATTTGAAATATTTTCAGGAATTATAGAATTTTGATTATCAAAATTAGGAGTCATATTTAATTCATTTGAAAGATTAATAGTTTTATTTATTCCATTTTTACAAGTATTAATTTCATTATCAGATAAATTTGAATTACTTAAATTTAATTGATTTTCTTTTAAATTAAAAACACCTATAGTATTTCTATTATTTGGATTATTTTTATGAGTATTATTTATATTTCCATAAATAAACTTTTTAACTTTTAATAAAAACTTAATTCTACAATTGTTTATCAAATTAAAATGTGTTCCATCAGATGGATACCATTCAATGACATTATACATTCTTTTAGCCAATGAAAGAGATAATAAATATCTAACAACATTATCATTTTTTCCATGAATTAAAAAAATTGGAATATT